>Ga0055584_100002119_pt1 | contig 19578 bp, 21 predicted proteins | sample OSDHelmetaG_FD_58716 | JGI IMG/M metagenome (GOLD analysis project Ga0055584, IMG submission 58716) | Pelagic marine sediment microbial communities from the LTER site Helgoland, North Sea, for post-phytoplankton bloom and carbon turnover... | ecosystem: Environmental > Aquatic > Marine >... | reverse complement strand
GATGAACGAGCAGCGCAAGGTGATCTACCAGCGCCGCGACCAGATCCTCGAAGGCGAGGACCTCAAGGCCGCGGCCGCCGAGTACCTCGCCGACGCGGTCGACGCCCTGATCGAAACCCACTGTGCGTCGGTCGCCACCGACGAATGGGACGTCGATGGCCTCGCCAGGGAACTCACCCTCTTCTGGCCGACGCAGCTCACCCCGGCCGACCTCGGCACGGTGAGGACCTCCGACGAGCTCTACGACGTGATCATGGCCGAGGCCACGAATCACTACGAGCAGCGCGAAGTCGAGATGGGCGAAGACGTCATGCGGGAGGTCGAGCGGCAGGTCATGCTGCGGATCATCGACCAGCGCTGGCGTGAGCACCTCGAGGAGATGGACTACCTCAAGGAAGGCATCAACCTCCGGGCCATGGGCCAGAAGGACCCGTTGACCGAATGGCAGCGAGAGGGCTTCGAGATGTTCGGCGGGATGATGAAGGGCATCGCCCAGGATTTCGTCCGGTACGTGATGCACGTCCAGGTCCGCAACCAGGAAGAGCAGGCCGCCCCCAAGCTCGGCACGCCTCAGGTGCTCAACATGCAGACCTCGTCGAGCGACGACGAGCCGGTGGCGAGCGGGTTCGCCCAGGCTGCTGCTCAGGCGGCAGCCGACGATGGTGTCGCCCCGCCGCCCGAGGCGGCACAGGCCGCGGTCGCCACCAAGCCGCAGACGGTCACCAAGGACGCGTTCGAGAAGACCCCGCGCAACGCGCCCTGCCCGTGCGGCTCGGGTAAGAAGTACAAGATGTGCCACGGCGCCGGCTGAACTCGAATGCGCGACTTCACCGATGAGCTGCGCGAGCAGCGCCGCCGCCTCGACGAGGCCGCCGACTACCTGAAGGTCGCAGACGGCCGAAACCGGATCGTCGAGCTCGAAGCCGAGATGCAGCGCCCCGACCTCTGGGACGACGCCGACCTCGCCAAGCGCGTCAACACCGAATACGCCGACGTCAAGGACGACCTCGACACGTACGACGGCCTCGCCGGCAAGCTCGACGACGCCGAGGTGCTCCACGACATGGCCCGCGAACTCGACGACGAGTCGCAGGAGGCCGAGATCGAGTCCGAGCTCGCCGCGATCAGGACCAAGCTCGACCAACTCGAGCTCCGCAGCCTGTTCACCGGTGAACACGACGATTCGCCGTGCATCGTGCAGATCAACGCCAAGGACGGTGGCGTCGACGCTCAGGACTTCGCCGAGATGCTGCTGCGCATGTACGCCCGCTGGGCCGAGCAGCGCGGCTTCGAGATCACACTCAACTACGAGTCCGAAGGCGTCGAGGCCGGCATCAACTCGGCCGAGTTCACCCTGAAGGGCCGCTACGCCTACGGCTTGATGACGAGCGAGCGCGGCACCCATCGCCTCGTGCGGATCAGCCCCTTCGACAACCAGGGTCGGCGCCAGACGAGCTTCGCCGCCGTGCAGGTGTGGCCCGAGCTCGACGAGCCCGACGTCGAGATCAACGAAGCCGACATCCGGATGGAGGTCTTCCGGGCCTCCGGCGCCGGCGGGCAGCACATCAACAAGACGTCGTCGGCCGTGCGCTTGATCCACGAGCCGACCGGCCTCGTCGCCAGCTCACAGGAGGAGCGCAGCCAGCTCCAGAATCGTGAGCGGGCGATGAACCGCCTCAAGTCGCTGCTGGCGGCGAAGATGGAGGAGGAGCACCAGGCCGAGCTCGACGCGATCGCCGGCAAGCAGGCCCAGGTCGGGTGGGGGAGCCAGATCCGCTCCTACGTGATGCAGCCGTACCAGATGGTGAAGGATCTCCGCACGGAGATCGAGACGGCCGCCGTGGACGCCGTGTTCAACGGTGACCTCGACCCCTTCATGGAGGGCTACCTCCAATGGAAGAGAGCCGAGACGGCCGACACCTGACCAGTTGGGCCGGATTCGCCGCTGACCGTCTCCCGCATCGCCGCTCGCTGCCCGAACGCAGCTCGGGCCCGTCGCGTCGTGCCACCGACGAAGCTGACATCGACCCGGTCGGCGTTGCCACCACGTCCACTCCCGGCAGGGGCCCCGGCGGATCGCACCGGGTCGCTCCGAGCGCCTGCCGCCATGTGACGGGATGATGACGGTACGCTCTGAGCGCCTTCCGGGCAGGACCCCACCATGATTCGTCTCGAGAACGTCACCAAGAGCTACGCCGCCGACGTCGTCGCGTTGCAGGACGCCAGCTTCGACATCGCCAAGGGCGAGTTCGTGTTCCTCGTCGGCCCGTCCGGGTCGGGCAAGAGCACGATGCTGCGCCTGCTCAACCGCCAGGATCGCCCCGAACGTGGCGCCGTGTGGGTGGCCGGACGGAACATCATCGACATGCCGCCGGGTCGCGTGCCGCATCTGCGGCGCAACATCGGCAACATCTTCCAGGACTACAAGCTGCTCACCAACAAGACCGTCTTCGAGAACGTCGCGTTCGCCCAGGAGGTCATCGGCAAGCCGAAGCACGTGATCCGTCAGCAGGTGCCCGCCGTGCTGGATCTCGTCGGACTCGCCGGCAAGGAAGAGCGCTTTCCGCACCAGCTCTCGGGTGGTGAGCAGCAGCGTGTGTCGATCGCTCGGGCGTTCGTCAACCGGCCGCTGATCCTGATCGCCGACGAGCCGACCGGCAACCTCGACCCGGCGACCGGTGAGGGCATCATGCGCCTGCTCGACCGGATCAACAAGACCGGCACCACCGTGGTGATGGCCACGCACGACCAACGCATCGTGAACACCATGCGCAAGCGCGTCATCCAGCTGGACCGAGGCGTGATCGTCCGCGACCAGGCTCGCGGCGTCTACGAGTAGGAACCCTCATGTTCTCCCGCCTCGCCTACACCCTCAGAGAGACGTTCGCCGGTTTCCGGCGCAACGTCACGCTGACGGTTGCCGCCATCATCACCGCTGCGATCTCGCTGCTCATCTTCGGGCTCACGCTGCTCATCCAGAACGGGTTCGACAACCTGCTCGCCCGGTGGGAGGGCGGTGTCGAGATGATCGTGTTCGTCAACGCGAACACCGCACCCGACGGTCTCCAGCTGATCGAGGACACGCTCAACGAGCAGGTCGGCACCACGATCGACTCGTGGACCTACTGCGACGTGGAGTGCTCGCTCGCCGACGCCGACCGGGTCCTCGCCGGCGATCCGACCACCCGCGAGCTGCTCAGCGCCGACAACATCCCGACGCTGTACAAGGTCGTCCCCAACGACGGCACCGACGTCGAGTTCCTGCGCGGCCTCAAGGAGCGGTATCTCACGTTGCCGAGCGTGACCACCGTGACACTGGCCGAGGAGCAGCTCGACCTGATCAGCAAGCTCCAGAGCTTCGTGAGTATCTACACCACCGGTCTCTGGATCGCGCTGATGCTCGCGTCCGGCCTGCTGATCTGGAACACGATCCGTACCGCGATGTTCGCTCGGCGACGCGAGATCGAGGTGATGAAGCTCGTCGGCGCGACCGACTGGTTCATCCGTATCCCGTTCATGCTCGAAGGGCTCATCCAGGGCCTGCTCGGCGGCTTCGCTGCGGTCGGCGCCATGCTGTTCATCAACTGGCGATGGACCGAGGGGGTCAAGGACTTCCCCGACGCCTCGGGCATGACCGCGCTCGTCGTCATCGACGGCTACGAGTGGGAGGTCGCGCTGTTGATCCTCGTCTTCGGTGCGGTGGTCGGCACGGTCGGTTCCGGCATCGCCGCCTCCCGCTTCCTCGACGTCTGAGCGGCGACCGGATTCCGCCCTGGCGGCGTTGCATCTCGCCGCTCGTCGCCCGAAGGCAACTCGGGCTCACTGCGCCTTGCCAGGACGCAAACCGATCACCGCTCGGCAAGCTGATGACGAGTTGGCTCGTGGCCGGTTCGGCGACGTCGGTACCGTCGCCGGCATGGCCGAGTTCTCCCAGATCCTGTACGACGTCACCGACCACATCGCAACGATCACCCTGCATCGTCCCGAGAAGATGAATGCGTTCACGGGCACGATGATGAACGAGATCATCGAGGCGCTCGACCAGACCGACGTCGACGACGACGTCCGCGCCGTGATCGTCACGGGCTCCGGCGATCGGGCGTTCTGCGCCGGTGCCGATCTGTCGGCCGGGGAACAGACGTTCTCGCGTGGGGGCAGCGACGTCCGGACCGACGCGGGGGTCCCGCGCGACGGTGGCGGGATGACCGCGCTCCGGATCTTCGACTCGAAGAAGCCGGTGATCGGTGCGTTCAACGGCGCCGCCGTCGGCGTCGGCGTCACGATGACGCTGCCGATGGACATCCGCCTCGCGAGCACCGGTGCGCGGTTCGGGTTCGTGTTCGCGCGCAGAGGGATCGTGCCCGAGGCCGCGTCGAGTTGGTTCCTGCCGCGCGTGGTCGGGATCAGCCAGGCACTGGAGTGGAGCTGCTCGGGGTGGGTCTTCGACGCCGACGAAGCACTCGCCGGCGGCCTCGTGCGCAGCTTGCACGCACTCGACGACCTCCTGCCCGCGGCCCGCGCGATCGCCGCCGACATCGCCGAGAACACCGCTCCGGTGTCGGTGGCGCTGACCCGCCAGATGATGTGGCGCATGCTCGGCGCCGACCACCCGATGCGCGCCCACAGTGTCGACAGTCGGGCCATCCTCGACCGTGGCCGCAGCGCGGACACCCGCGAAGGGGTCACGAGCTTCCTCGAGAAGCGGCCCGCCGTGTACACCGACCGGGTCAGCACCGATCTGCCCGATGTCTTCCCGAACTGGGAGGAGCCCCGCTTCGAGTGAGGCCGGCGGGTCCGGTCCCGGGTGGCGATGCTGCGCCCAGCCGAGCGGCAGCTCTGATCTCCGGCAAGATGCTGTGTCCTGTGACACAACTCGCGTCAGGAATAACTCAACTGTCCGGAGGTTGGAACCGATACAGATCGTGGAATCCCCACCGCGACGAGATCGCCCCACACACGAAGAAGTAGCAACATGACCACACTCCTGAACGAACAGATCGAGACCGGCGACGTGATCGAGATCACCCATGGCGGTGACGTCGTCTCGGCGCTCGTCCTGCTCGCCGCCGACCAGGCCGTCATCCTCGACGCCTGCGACGGGTCGACCCCGTTCGTCGTCAAGCGCGACGAACTCGTCGAATACCGCAAGTTCCACCCCGCGGACTGATCCTCCGGGTCGGGTCGCCCCCCAAGACCGCCAACCCCCAGCTTCCCCCTAGGCTGAGCGCCGTGACTTCCGAGTCGACGGCGCTCAGCCTGTTTTCTCGTGTGGGCGGATCAGAGTTCTTCGAACGTCTGGTCGACTCCTTCTACGACGGGGTCGCGACCGACGAGGTGCTCGCCCCGCTGTATCCCGAGTACCCCGACTTCTCGGGCGCGCGGCACCGCCTCACGCTGTTCCTCGTCCAGTACTGGGGTGGGCCGGCCACCTACTCCGACGAGCGTGGTCATCCGCGCCTGCGGATGCGCCACTTCCCGTTCCCCGTCGGCCCCGACCAGCGTGACCGCTGGCTGCAGCACATGGCCGCTGCCGTCGAGGCGACCTGTGGCGACGACCAGGACGACATCGCCTCGGAACTGATGGGATACTTCGTGCCGGCTGCGGAGCATCTCCGCAACGACACCGGGCTGCCGATCACCTCGGCGAGCTATCCGAAGGGCTGACATGCCGGCGATCGTCGTCGAACGACTCCACAAGTCCTACGGCGACGTCCGAGCCGTCGACGGTGTGTCGTTCGAGATCGCCGAGGGTGAGGTCTACGGCTTGCTGGGTCACAACGGCGCCGGCAAGTCGACCATCGTGGAGATCCTCGAGGGTCACCGGACCGCCGGCTCCGGCGACGTGTCGGTGATGGGGTTGGACCCGCGCCGCAGCGGCCGCGAACTCCGCGACCGGATCGGCATCGTGCTGCAGAGCTCCCAGGTCGAGACCGAACTGACCGTGCGGGAGGCGCTCCGCTTCTACGGTTCGTGCTACCGACGGCGTCGCGGCATCGACGATGTGATCGAGATGGTCGGACTCACCGAGAAGGCCGACGAGCGGATCGGTACGCTCTCGGGTGGTCAGAAGCGCCGGATCGACCTCGGCCTCGGCATCATCGGGACCCCGGAGGTGCTGTTCCTCGACGAACCGACGACCGGCTTCGACCCCGTCGCCCGCCGCCAGTCGTGGGACCTCGTGCAACGGCTCTGCGCGGGCGGCGCCACCGTGCTGCTCACCACCCACTACCTCGACGAGGCCGAACACCTCGCGGACCGTGTGGGCGTACTCGCCGGCGGGAGGATGGTGGCCGAGGGCACACCCGAACAACTGATGTCCACGGTGCCCGATGCGACGATCTCCTTCGAGTTGCCGCCGAACGTGTCGGCCGCCGATCTCGCGGTGCCGGTCTCTGCCGACGTGGCGGGCCCGCTCGTCAACCTCCGCACCGAATCGCCCACGGCCGCGCTCGCCCCGATCATCGCCGCCGCCGCCGATCGCAACGTCGAACTGACGAACCTGAGCGTCCGCCGCCCCTCGCTCGAAGACGTGTTCCTCCGTCTCGGTGACGAGCACGACGGGTCCGAGCCATGAAGTGGCCGCCGACGGTGTGGCTCGTCGCGTCCCAGGCGCGGTATCAGATCCTCCTGTTCGTCCGGAGCCCCGTCGGCATGTTCTTCACCCTCGGACTGCCGGTCTTCATGCTCGTGCTCTTCAACTCGCTGTTCGGCGAGGGCACGGTCGAGACACCGGCCGGGAGTTGGTCGGTCCAGCAGTTCTACACCGGCGGCCTCGCTGCCTTCACCGCTGTGTCGGCCACGTACACGAACCTCGTCAACGTCGTGCCGATCCGGCGCGACGAGGGCATCCTCAAGCGGTGGCGTTCGACGCCGATACCGCCGGGCGTCTACCTCGCCGGGTGGGTGCTCTCGGCGGTCATGATCGCCATCGTCGGTGTGCTCCTGCAGCTCACGCTCGGCGTCGTCGCCTACGACCTCACGATCGAACCGGCCAAGGTCCCCGCGATGATCGTCACGTTCATCCTCGGTGTCTCCACCTTCGCCGCGCTCGGCCTCGCGATCGCCGGTCTCGTCCCCAATGCCGATTCTGCACCGGCCGTCGCGAACGCCACGATCCTGCCGCTCGCGTTCGTGTCCGACGTGTTCATCCCCCTCGACGATCCGCCGCGTTGGCTGGAGATCGTGGGCGGCATCTTCCCGCTGAAGCCGTTCGTCAATGCGTTCCAGAACACGCTCAACCCGCTGGTCGACGCTCCCGGATTCAGTTGGTCGAAGCTCGCTGCCGTCGCAGCGTGGGGGGTCGGCGGCGCGCTGCTGGCGACCCGGACGTTCACCTGGGAGCCGTCGACCGGGGCGAGGAAGCGCTCCCGGAAGCGTCGCCGCCGTGCACCGGTGGACGACGCCCTTCAGTCGAGTGCGTAGCAGGCGATCGCCGTCGCCGAGGCGGCGTTGAGCGAGTCGACGCCTGCGGCCATCGGGATGCGCACGGGCGCTGTCATAGCGAGTGCCGCGGCCGACAACCCCGAGCGCTCGGCGCCGATCAGGAGCGCCCGCCGGCCGGTCGGCCGGACCGCTCGGATGTCGACGGCTCCCGGGTCCGGCGTCAGCCCGTAGATCTCGACACCGGTCCCTGTCATCGCGTCGAGTTCGCCGATCAGATCGGTGGTGCGCGCATGGGGGAGCGAGAACGCCGTCCCCATCGCCACGCGCAGGGAACGACGCGACAACGGGTCGGCACTCGTGTGATCGAGGATCAGGCCGTCCCAGCCGAGCGCGGCGGCGTTGCGCACGATCGACCCGATGTTCACGGGGTTGTCGACACCCTCCACGATCACCAGGCGACGCGAACGGGTGATCAGGTCGCGCACCGACGGTCGTCGGGGCCGGTGGAAGAGCGCCACGATCGGCTGGGGCATCCCGAGCTTGGTGATCAGTCGGCGAACGTCCTCGCCGCCGACGAAGACGTCGGCTCCGCCCGCCGCGATCTCTGTCGCCACCGGCGGCAGCCGATCGCGATCGGCGAGCGCCGCGGCCGGTCGACATCCGGCCGCGAGGGCCCGTTCGACGACCAGGTCGCCCTCGGCCAGGAACAGGCCCGCCCCGCCGTCGTCGCGGCGATCGGCACGGCTGGCGAGCCCGCGTTCGTTCAACCGGAACTGCTCGAGGCGCGGATCGTCGGGGCCCTCGACGATGACGAAATCGACCATGCCGGTGTCGACGGGCGTCAGTAGTAGTACGGGAAGTCGGCCCAGTCGGCCGGCCGTTTCTCGAGGAACGAGTCGCGTCCCTCCGCCGCCTCGGACGTGCCGTACGCGAGGCGCGTCGCCTCACCGGCGAAGATCTGCTGGCCGACCAACCCGTCGTCGACGAGGTTGAACGCGTACTTCAGCATGCGTTGTGCGGTCGGGCTCTTCGCGCAGATCTCCCGGGCCCACTGGAGCGCGGTCGCCTCGAGCTCGGCGTGCGGCACGACCTCGTTCACCGCACCCATCTCGTGCATCTGTTGCGCCGTGTACTCGCGACCGAGGAAGAAGATCTCCCGCGCGAACTTCTGCCCGACGAAACGGGCGAGGTACGCCGAGCCGAATCCGCCGTCGAAGCTGGCGACGTCGGCGTCCGTCTGCTTGAAGCGGGCGTGCTCCTCGCTCGCGATCGTGAGATCGCACACGACGTGGAGGCTGTGCCCTCCGCCGGCCGCCCAGCCGGGCACCACACAGACGACGACCTTCGGCATGAATCGGATCAACCGTTGACACTCGAGGATGTGCAGCCGGCCGGCGCGTGCCGGGTCGATCGTGTCGGCGGTCTCACCCTCGGCGTACCGGTACCCGTCGGTGCCGCGGATCCGCTGGTCGCCGCCCGAGCAGAACGCCCACCCACCGTCGCGAGGTGACGGCCCGTTGCCGGTCAGCAGCACGCACCCGACATCGGACGACATCCGTGCGTGGTCGAGTGCCGTGTACAGCTCGTCCACGGTGTTCGGCCGGAAGGCGTTGCGGATCTCGGGCCGGTCGAACGCGATGCGGACGGCACCGACGTCGTTGGCACGGTGGTAGGTGATGTCGGTGAAGTCGAAGCCGGGCACCTCGGTCCACAGCGACGGATCGAAGATGTCCGAGACGTCAGCGGTCATACCGACATGTTGGCCGTGGGCCCGGGTCAGGCTGCAATCCGGCACACGTCGTCACTCCGGAGTCGCGCTCGGAGCGCCCAGCCCATGAGGGCGAGCGATGCGATCGCGAGGAGCGGTTGTGCGGGAGCGAACCAGTCGAGCGCACCGGTCGAACCGACCGCGACCACGACGAGCTTGTTGCAGGTCGGGCAGCCGATCGCGAAGAACGAGAGCAACCCCGCGAGCCCGCCTGCCCTGCCCGGTCGATCGAGTTCGTCGTCGAGTTCGGGTCCGGTGCTCTCGGTCGCGCGGACGTACGTGGCGGCGAGCAGACCGCCGAGCACGGCGGTGGCGACCAGTACCGGATACGACCACCACGTCACCTCGACGGGTCGCCCGAACACGGGATTGGGGATGACGTCGCTCGGGATGCCGACTGCGAGCGTGACCAGCAGTCCGGCGACGAACGCGGTGCCCCAGTGCCGTGCGGTCCAGTTCGTGAGCGCGTACATGCGGATTCGATCGTACCGACGCTCGCGTTCCGAATCCGGGCGGCGCTACGGTTTCCGGCGTGCCCACTGCGCTGTCGATGATGCCCGTCGTCGGGCTGCCCGAGATCGAACCGGGACATGATCTCGCGGCGTCGATCGCGGAACGGATCGATCTCGCCGACGGCGACGTCGTGATCGTCACGTCCAAGATCGTGTCCAAGGCGGAGGGTATGGCTGTCGACCTCGATGACGTCGAGCCGTCGAGCTTCGCGCGGGAGTGGGCCGCGAGATGGGACAAGGACCCGCGGCTGGTCGAAGTCGTGCTGGGCGAGTCCAAGCGCATCGTGCGCCAGGTCGGACCGGTCCTGATCACCGAGACGCAACACGGCTTCGTCTGCGCCAACTCTGGTGTCGACCAGTCGTCGAGCGGCGCACACGGGCGCGTCCTGGTGCTGCCGGCCGATCCGGATGCATCCGCTCGGAGGGAGCGCGAACGGTTCGCCGAACTCGGGGTCGACGTCGCCGTGGTGATCACCGACACCTTCGGGCGTCCGTGGCGTGAAGGACAGACCGACGTCGCGATCGGTGTCGCCGGGATCCATCCGCTCCACAGCTACATCGGCCAGCACGACCCCCACGGCCACGAATTCCGCGTGCAGGAGATCTGCGTCGTCGACGAGCTGGCGGCCGCCTCCGAACTCGTCAAGGGCAACACGTCTCGGATCCCCGTCGTCGTCGTGCGTGGCTTCGAGTGGGAACGTGACGACGATGCCACGATGGCGCCCGTCATCCGCGACGCCGAACGAGACCTGTTCCGCTGACCCGGGCCTGCTCCGCCCGGGGTACCGTCGGCAGCCATGGCCGGACACGGATCGCATGCCCACCCGTCGCCCGGCGTCAGTATCGACTACTTCGCGGCCGGACGCGGGCGGCCGGTCGTGCTGGTCCACGGCATCACCGAGAGCCGCCGGACCTGGGACCCACTGATCGCCCCCTTGATCGACTCGGGCTACCGCGTCGTCGCCGTGGATCTGCGTGGTCACGGCGCGTCGTCGAGGATCGCGCCGTACGACCTCGGCACGATGGCGGCCGACCTCGGGGCGGTCCTGCAGATGGAGCAGGTCGATGGCGCGCTCCTCGTCGGTCACTCGCTCGGTGGCGCCGTGGTGTCGGCCTATGCCGCCGGGGGACCGTGTCGCGGCGTGATCAACGTCGACCAGCCACTCGCTCTGAGCGGGTTCCGAGCGACGTTGCAGCGACTCCGGCCCATGCTCGAAGGTGACCCCGACGAGTTCCGGGGTGCGATCGCTGCGATCTTCGACGACATGGTGGGCCCTCTCGCCGGCGCGGAACGGTGGCGTGTCGACCACATCCGGGAAGCCGACCAGGACGTCGTGCTCGGGATCTGGGACCTCGTCCTCCATGCGCCGATCGAGGAACTCGATGTCGTCGTCGACTCGATGGCGGGTGCGATCTCCGTACCGTACCTGTCGCTCCACGGGATCGATCCCGGACCCGACTACAGCGACTGGCTCACGAGCCGCGTCCCGACCGCAAGCGTGGACGTGTGGCCGGAACTCGGCCACTATCCACATCTCGTCGAGCCGCAACGGTTCGTGGCCCGGGTCCTCGACTTCGACGGCTGAGACCGGTCGTTCGACGGTCGGGGCGGCCGCTCCCGACTCAGTCCACGAGCGGGTCGGGACGGCCGATCGCCGTCACGACGGACTGCCACGCCAGGTCGACCTGCGCCGACGAGAGGGTCTCGGGCCCGGTCCCGGCGGCCCACGTCGTCAGCGAGCGGCCGTCCACGGCCGTGTGACCCGGCAGGAGATCGACCGCGATCTCGGATCCCTCGTTGGCGCCCCAGTGCACGGTGACCAGTCGATCGCTGCTCATCGCACAGCGGCGCAGTGCGTCGTCGAGCTCGGCCCGGGCCACCGCCGCCTCGCCGATCGCCCGGGCGTCCGGGTCGCCGCTCGGAGGTCCGGGCAGCGGATCCATCGTGGTTCGCAGCCCGTACACGCCGGAGGGTCCGATCAGCACGTGCCCGATCCCTCCGAGTCGGTCGGCTCCGATCTCGTAGGTGACGCGCCAGGGCGGGCTCTCGAGTTCGCGGAGTGCATTGCTCGTGAACCGGTCGGCCGGCGTCACGGGTAGATCGTCGTCGTCGCCGCTGCCGTCGTTCTGAAATCGTCGCTTGGCCCAGAACGAGACCGCCGGGACGAGCACGACGAGCACGATCACGGGAATGAGGATCTCGGCTCCCATCGACCGTCGAGTTTGGCAGCTTCAGGTGGACGGATCGGTGACCTCGAAGAAGGTCTGCATCTCGTGTTCGGTCAGATGATCGTCGACCAGGCAATCGAGGCGGAAGAACCCGGCCCCGTCGAATCGGACGGTGACCGAGGCGACGGCACCCGGTGCGGTCGGTTCGGCGTACCCGACCCGGTTGCCGTCGGGGTCGACCACCTGGAGGTCGTGGATGAGCGTGCCGGTGTTGTCGAGCTCGAAGGTCACCTCGTCGCCCACGCGGATGTCGACCGGATCGGTCGCCACGTACCGGTACCGCTCGCCGTCGTCCTCGACCTCCAGCCCGATGGCGTAGCTGCGTTCGGCCTCGGCGCCACTGTTGCTGCCGCAAGCAGCTACCACGAGGAGGAGGGCCGCCGCCGACCGCCTCATGCCGCGTGCCTCGGCGAGTCCGTTCCCCTCGGCTCGGTCCGTAGGGTGACGCAATGAGGATCGGGATCGACCTCGATCGTGTCGTCGCCGACTTCAACGCGGGGTGGATGTAACTGCATGCCCACGAGTCTGGCAGCGATCTCTGTCCCGACATGGTCGATTCGTGGGATTGCCTCCACCGGCTCGGGGGCTTCTCGGACATGGCGGACCGGTGGCCAGCGGGTCGAACTGCCGTCCAGGACGCGCGACACCTTCCGGATCGTGCTCACGACCGTCTTCGTCGTGCTGTTCGGATGGTCGCTGATCTCGGTCGACCTCGAGTGGTCGCGGTTCCTCGACGCCCCGGCTGCCATGTACCGCCTGTTCGAGGTGATGATCAGCGACCTGCCGTGGGACCGCCTCGGCGAGATGATCGGCCTGATGTGGGACTCGATCGCCATGGCATGGATGGGTACTCTGATCGCCGCCGTGTTCGCCGTGCCGCTGTCGTTCATCGCCGTGGAGAACCTCGCCGATCGCCGGCTCACCTCGGTGACGCGCCAGGTCTTCAACATCCTTCGCGCCGTGCCCGAGGTGATCCTCGCGCTGCTGTTCATCCCGGTGTTCGGCTCGAGTCCGATGGCGGGCGTGCTCGCCATCGGCATCGGGTCGATCGGCAGCCTCGGGAAGCTCTGCTACGAGATCATCGAAAACATCCAGCCGGGCCCGATCGAGGCCGCCGACGCGGTCGGTGCCTCCGGTGTGCAGCGACTGCGATGGGGTGCGCTCCCCCAGGTCGCACCCGAACTCATGTCGTTCCTGCTCTACCGGTTCGAGATCAATATCCGCGCATCAGCGGTGCTCGGGATCGTGGGCGCCGGCGGCATCGGCGGTGCGCTCGCCGATGCGATCCGGTTCAAGGAGTTCGGCCAGGCCGGCCTGGCGCTGATCGTCGTGGTCGTCGGCACGATCACGGTCGACACGATCTCGGGTGCGATCCGCCGCCGGATCGTGGCCGGGCGCTCGATCGAGATCGGCGACGCCGCCCGGTACGCCGTCGACACCGGTGGCTTCTCGTGAACCATCGGCAGGCCATCCACCGCCAGTTCATCCTCGGTGTCGACCTCGACGGCGTGGTGGCCGATCACACCGCACGGTTCCGCGAGATCATGGCCGAGGTGCGCGGCGTCGATCCCGAGACGATGCCGTTGGAGCGCTCGTGGGACTTCCACGAATGGGGATTCGACCCCGAGGACTATGCGCGTTACCACCGGATCGCTGTGATGGAACACGACATGTTTCGCACGATGCCCGTGATCGAGGGCGCCGCCGACGCGCTGTGGCGGCTCTCGGACGCCGGCATCTGGATCCGGATCATCACCCATCGGTTGTACGTCCACTGGGGGCACGAGAAGGCCGTCGCCGACACGGCTGCCTGGCTCGACATCCATCGGATCCCGTACCGCGATCTGTGCTTCCTCGGCGCGAAGCCGCAGGTCGAGGCCGACGCGTACATCGACGACGCCCCCCACAACGTGACGCAACTCCGGGACGCCGGGAACACCGTGATCATGTTCGAGCAGCCCTACAACCGACACCTCGAGGGGGGCCTCCGGGCGTCGGGTTGGCCCGAGGTCGAAACCCTCGTCACCGACCTCGCGACCGCCCACACCGGAGCTGTCGAGGTGCAGCTCCCGGGCATCGACGCCGGTGCTGATCGACTCGGTCGCCGGCACCGAAACGGCGCTGATTCCTGAGAATTCCTGGTACGGGTGTACCGCGAGGGTGGTTTGCACGGGGGGGTGCGACTGGTTATGGTCGAAGTCCCGGGCGCGGGTGCTCCGCAACGCCCGGTTTCATCTACCAGGGGAGAGACAATGGATTGGAAGCGTTTCGATCGGGCGCGCGAAAGCGCGTCACCGATGGAGCTCGACTTGATCGAGGCCTACGCGCAAGGCAAGGTCAGCCGCCGCAACTTCGTCAAGCGAGGCACGATCATCGGCCTGTCGGTGCCCTTCATGGGCTCGATCATCGCAGCCTGCGGCGGCGACGACGACGACGCCGGATCCTCGGACACCACGACTGCTTCCGAGGGCTCTTCGGCCCCCGAGGGCACGTCCGCTCCGGCGACGACGGCGGCGCCGACCGCCGGTGGCACACTGATCGCCGGCATCCAGACCGGTGACGCCAACTCGGGTCTCGACCCGCTCAACATGCTCGATCTCGGCACGTATTCCGTGTTGTCGCAGACGTTCGAGTACCTGGTGGGCCTGGCCCCCGACGGCAACATCGGTGCGACGGCGCTGGCAGCCGAGTGGACGCCCAACGAGGACGCAACGCAGTGGACGTTCAAGCTCCGTGAAGGCGTCACGTGGCAGGACGGCACGCCGTTCACCTCGGCCGATGTCGCGGCGACGCTCGATCGCATGATCGTCGCCGGCGCCGGCGTGGCCGGTGTCTACAGCGAGGGTGCCGTCGAGACGCCCGACGATCTCACCGCCGTCGTCAACCTCGATGCACCGAACGGCAACTTCCCGGTGCTCGTCTCGATCTACAACCCGCAGTCGCTGATCACGCCGGCCGACTACACCGACGGAACCGTCCTCAACGACCGCCCGGCGGGCACGGGTGCGTGGATCTACGAGAGCTTCGACCCGTCGACGTTCACGGTCAAGTTCACCCCGAACCCCAACTGGTGGGGCGGCGCCGTCAACCTCGATGGCATCACGCTGCAGGGCTTCGACAGTGGCGGTACGCGCGTTGCGGCACTCGCAGCCGGCGAGATCGACGTCATCCAGAACTTCTCCGTCGGCGAGGGCGGCACGCTGCTCAGCGACGACAGCTTCGTCCTGCTGAAGCCGCCGTCGGCCAACCACCGTCAGCTGTGGTTCAACACGCAGCTGCCCGAAGGCGGCCCGTTCAGCAATCCGCTGGTTCGGCAGGCCGTCGGCTACGCCGTCAACCGCCAGCAGATCGTCGACACCATCTTCCAGGGTCAGGCGATCATCGCGAACGACCACCCGGTTCATCCGACGCTGCCGTTCTTCGACGACACCCAGGAGCAGCGCCCGCATGATCCCGAGATGGCCAGGCAGCTGCTCGCCGACGCCGGATATGCCGATGGCGTCGAGTCGGTGCTGCAGGTCGGCGACATCGCCGAGGTACCTCAGCTCGCAGCCATCGTCGAGCAGAACCTTGCCGAGGTCGGTATCACGGTGCCGATCGGCGTCACACCGAACTCCGACTTCTACGGTCAGTACTGGTGTGCAGGCGCCGAATGGGGCGCTCAGCCCGACACCGGCGGCCCGACCCGGCCGTGTGGTGCGTCGGCCGACATCGGCATCGTCGACTACGGCCACCGTCCGACGCCCGACATCTTCTTCGGACGGGCGCTCCAGACCGACGGCGACTGGAACTCTTCGAACTACGCGTCGAGCGCCTTCGACGATCTGTTCACCCAGTACCAGGCCGCGACCGACGTCGACGGTCAGAAGGCGGCCGTCAGCCAGATCCAGCAACTGCTGCACGAGGACACGCCGGCCGTGTACCCGATCTTCTTCGACTACCTCGCCGGACACTCCGGTTCGGTGTCGGGCGTCGAAGTGACGGCACTGGGGCACATGAAGTTCGAGAAGGCTTCGAAGGCCTGATTCTCGCTACGGCGACGCAACGTTCAACGTAAGGGGCGGGGCCCTTTTTGGGGCCCCGCCGCTCGCGTCTGGCAGACTGAAAACACCATGACCTTGGGGGGCTCACGTGGGTAGATTCATTGTTCGGCGGCTGTTGCTGTCGTTGATCACGTTGTTCATCCTGCTGATCATCGTCACACTCATCCCGAACATCGCCCCCGGTGACCCGGCCCGGAAGATCGCCGGCGGCACCGCGTCGCCCGAGCGTCTCGCGTCGGTCACCGAGTCGCTCGGTCTCAACGACTCCGTGCCGACGCAGCTCTGGAACCTGACCACGTCCGTGTTCTTGATCGACTTCGGAGAGTCCTTCTCCGTGGCGGCGGGCGAGCCCGTGATGAGTCTCGTGTGGACTGCACTCGGCAACTCGACCAAGTTGGTGCTGTTCTCACTGGCGATCGTCGTGCCGCTCTCGGTGCTGGGCGGGCTCGTCGCTGCCTACAAGAAGGACACCTGGATCGACCGGACGATCGTCAACACCGGTTTGGCGTTCTCGTCGATCCCCGAGTTCGTGGCCGGCGTGTTGCTGCTCGCCTTTCTCGCCATCCCGATTTCCTTCTTCAAGGTGCAGGCCAACGCACCCGACGGGGCGAACATCCTCACACAGCTGCAACACCTGATCCTCCCGGCAATCGCCGTGTTGATGGTGTATTTCGGCTACATCGCACGTATCACCAGAGCGGGCACCATCACGGCGCTCGAGTCCGACTACGCCCGCACCGCCTTCATGCGTGGTCTCTCCACCCGCGACGTGTTCCGGAAACACATCGCACGCAACGCGCTGCAACCGACGGTGGCGGTGCTCGGTACGCAGCTCGGGTATCTGTTCGGCGGCATGGTCGGGCTCGAGATCGTGTTCCAGTACCCCGGCCTCGGCAGCCTGATCATCCGCGCGATCGACCGGGCCGACTACCCGGTCCTGCGAGCCGGCGTGTTGACCGTGGCGGTCATCTACATGCTCGCAACCCTGACGGCCGACCTCGTGATCGCCTGGATGAATCCCCGTGCCCGTCTCGCAATGGAGGAAGAGTGATGTCGAACTTGGAAGGCATCCCGGACACGCAGGACGTCACCGCAGGTGGCTCCGGGCCCGAGATCGTGTCGGCTGAGAGCCCGGCTGACGACCAGGCCGGCACGTTGACCCGCAAGACCATCCGCCGTGAGCAGCGGATGGTGCTGCTGAAGAGCCCGGGCTTCATCATCGGCGCCCTCATCGTGGGGTTCTGGATCCTGTCGGCGATCGTGCCTGGTCTGCTCACCCAGTACGGCCCGAAAGAGTTCTTGACCATCCCGGCGAGAACCAGCCCCGGGGCCGATGCGTGGTTCGGTACCGACCAGGTCGGCCGCGACGTATTCAGCCGCGTGATCTACGGCGCCCGCCCGATCCTGATCGTGGCGCCGCTGGCGACCGGCGTCGCCATCGTCGTCGGTACGGCGCTCGGCCTCCTCATGGGCTACTACCGGGGTTGGGTCGACGAGATCCTGAGCCGCATCATCGAGGCGATCCTGTCGATCCCGGTGATCCTGATGGCGATCCTCGTCGTGTTCACGTTCGGCCAGTCACGGCCCGTGATCATCGGCACGATCGCGGTGCTGTTCGTCCCGGCGATCACCCGCACGATCCGATCCGCCGCGATCGCCGAGTCACAGCTCGACTACGTCACCTCGGCCAAGATGCGAGGCGAGTCGGGCACGTTCATCGTCACGCGTGAGATCCTGCCGAACGTGACGGGTCTCATCGTCGTCGAACTGACCGTCCGGCTCGGCTACGCCGTGTTCACGTACGCGACGCTGGCGTTCCTCGGTGTGGTCGGCACCAACATCTCCGATGCCGACTGGGGCGTCGACGTGTCGCAGAACTACACCGCGATCGTCTCGGACGTGTGGTGGCCGACGATTTTCCCTGCCCTCGCGATCGCCAGCCTGGTCATCGGCGTCAACCTGATCGCTGACTCGATCGACAAGGCGCTGAAGTCATGACTGTCACCGACGACTCCTCCACCGAGATGTCGACCGCCGCTCTGGCGGTCGAGAACCTCGAGATGTCGTACATCGTGCGCGGCACACCGCGTGAGGTGTTGCGGGGCGTGAGCTTCGAGGTCCGACCCGGCGAGGCGTTCGGTCTCGTCGGTGAGTCGGGCTGCGGCAAGTCGACCACCGCCTACGCCGCTCTGCGCTACCTGCCGAGCAACGGACGGATCGACCAGGGGCGGGTCACCGCTGCCGGCCGCGAACTGACCGCGATGTCGAACCGCGAGTTGCGCGAGTTCCGGTCGCGCGACGCGTCGATGGTGTACCAGGACCCGGTGCAGGCCGTGAATCCGGTGCTGAAGATCGGGCGCCAGGTCACCGAGGCGTACCAGGTGCTCGGCCTGTCGACCAAGGATGCCCAGCAGGCCGCCATCGACGCATTGCGGCGGGTGCACATCGCAGCGCCCGAGAGCGTCATGGATCGCTATCCGTATCAGCTCTCCGGTGGCATGCTCCAGCGCGTGGTGATCGCGATGGCGCTCGCCGGTGACCCGAAGCTGCTCGTGCTCGACGAGCCCACCACGGGTCTCGACGCGACGGTCGAGGCCGAGGTGCTCGACCTCGTTCGCGAGTTGCGCGGCGAGACCGGTGCCGCGATCCTGCTGATCGCTCACAACCTGGGTGTCATTCGCACCATGTGTGATCGGGTCGGCGTCATGTACGCCGGTCGCATCGTGGAAGAGGGCGTCGTCGAGGAGGTCTTCGACAACCCGAGCCACCCCTACACCAAGGGGCTGCTCAACTCGATTCCGCGGCACGGCATCCGCAAGACCGATCGGGAGTTGTTCGCGATCCCCGGCAACCTGCCACAGATCGGCGACGCGTTGCCCACGTGTGTGTACGTCGACCGGTGTCCGATCGCGACCGACATCTGCCGGACCGAGGTACCCCCGGTCGTCGAGCGGACCGGTGCCGGTCACTGGACACGTTGTCACCACCCCGACCGCATCGGGGACGTACCCGAGCCCGAGGAGACCGACTGGGACCACGACATCGGGACCGAACAGGTCATCGGTGTCGACCACGTGTCCAAGACGTTCCGGCAGCGCAACCACGAGGTGCCGGCGCTCGTGAGCGTCGATCTCGGGTTCGCCGACGGCGAGACGCTGGGCCTGGTCGGCGAATCGGGCTCCGGCAAGTCGACGCTGGCCAAGACGATGGTCGGCGTGTACGCACCTGACGAGGGCGGCGCGATCACGCTGCGCGGGCGGCCGATGGCGGGCGTCGCGACCAACCGGATCGACGAGTCGATCCGGGCGATCCAGATGGTCTTCCAGAACCCGGACTCCGCCCTCAACCGGGCGTGGACCGTGCGCCGCATCCTGATGCGCTCGATCACCAAGCTGACCGGTCTCAAGGGCGACGCAGCCGAGGCCCGAGCCGAGGAGATCGCGGGGGCGATGCGGCTGTCGCCCCGACATCTCGACATGCGGCCGCGCCAGCTGTCGGGTGGGCTCAAGCAGCGTGTCGCGATCGCCCGCGCGTTCGCGGGTGACCCGGAAGTGGTCGTGTGCGACGAGCCGACGTCGGCGCTCGACGTGTCGGTGCAGGCTGCGATCCTGAATCTCCTCGCCCGCCTGCAGCGCGACGTGCG
>Ga0055584_100002118_pt1 | contig 19579 bp, 14 predicted proteins | sample OSDHelmetaG_FD_58716 | JGI IMG/M metagenome (GOLD analysis project Ga0055584, IMG submission 58716) | Pelagic marine sediment microbial communities from the LTER site Helgoland, North Sea, for post-phytoplankton bloom and carbon turnover... | ecosystem: Environmental > Aquatic > Marine >... | reverse complement strand
GGCAGATATGCCCCCAATAGTACGCGATTACCAGAGTATTAACATCCTCTGGTCGCCTGTAGGCTCAATTCTTCAATTCTTCACGATACGGTTGTTTTGCTTTGAACAGTTTAAGCATTTTGGGAGCGGTCTCTTTGGCGTAGTCTGCATCCAGGCTCATCGCTTTTTCAATTTGTTTGATCGCTTCATCAAACCGACCTGCTTCCGCTAATGCTGCTCCGTAGGTGTCCACAAAGCGATGGTCTTTCCAATTGGACAATTCGCAGGCTTGCTTCGCATCTTTTATAGCCTGTTTGCCATCTCGGAAAATTTCATTGGGGCAAGTTGCATAAATCCATGCGCGATCATTCAGGGTTTCATCATTTTTAGAGTCAATCTTCAGTGCTTTATTGTAATCGTTGAGAGCATTATAATATTTACCAGTTCTTCTCGAACAAAAGCCTCGGCTGTTCCAGGCATAAACGTTTTCAGGATCAAGCCGTAGCACTTCAGTGAAATCCTGAATCGCGTTCTCATACTTCTTTTTTAGTTTCCATATGTAACCACGATTATTCCAGCCATCAATATTCTTTGGATCGAGTCGAATTACTTCACCATAGTATTTTATCGCTTTGTCGTAATTGCCTTTTTCTCTCTCTATATCTCCACGATTATTCCAGGCAATAACAAACTTGGGATCCAATCTGAGTGCTTCGTCATAATCTTTGATTGCTTTATCGTATTCACCTTTATCTTTCCAGATCAGTCCGCGATTATTCCAAGCTAGCTCACATTTTGGATCAATCCTGAGTGCTTCATCATAATCTTTAATTGCCTTGTCGTATTCGCGTTTTCTGTACCATGCCAGTCCGCGATTGTTCCAGGCGTCATCCTGTTTTGGATCAAGCCGAATCGATTCATTGTAATCGGCGATGGCAATGTCATACTCTCCCTTATCACTCCAAAGCATGCCTCGCACTTGATAATCATAAGCAGTCGGTTTTTTCTGAATAGAGGCTGTGAAAAAGTCAATTACCTTGCTGATTGGTTTATGCGGCATAATGTAGTCGCGATGAATCCACCCAGCGACATGCTTGCCATTGCCATTGGAATACTTAACCCAGAACCAGTCGCCATTGACATCGTCAACCCGCAGACGATTTCCACGCGCCACGGTTCCGGTGACGGTTTCGTTGGCGCGTAATTCTGCACGATCAGCAGAGATGACGACGATTTTATCACCTTGTTTCTGAGCATACGCTGTCGGAGCAAGAACAAATATCAGGCAGAAACAGCAGAAGGTACGCATGGTAGCACCCATGAATTCAGGTTGTAAAACGTAATGCAGACCGTTCTCAATCGTACTGGAAAGTGAGTGGTAGTTCAAACAATATCGTCTGAAAAGTCCGCAGTTGAGCCTCTTTGACTATCGTTTTCGCAGCTGAATAAGATCGTCGCGATGTGGCAGTTCTACGCCGCAGGGCTGGGTGTGAGGTTCCGAGTTGCTGTTCGACTTGGCCAGTCGGCTCCATGGCATCCCTTAGTCACGAATGCAGTGCCCTGGCTCAGCAGATACAACAGATTCAGAAAACGTTCCTTTTTGTTTGCTGTCCTGCATTCGACGAGTTTCGCGAACAAACATTGAGCGGTCGGACTGGCATGGATCAATTTCAGATCAAATCGAAGTGACATGAAACCGTTTAACGGTGGTATTAAGGCACGTACCGGAATACGTATGAGTTGATAGGATTCCACCTTTGCGAACTACATCATGTAACGCAGCTTGTCACAAGCCCGCTTTTCTTTCGGCTTGTCGTCGATGGCTTCCGCCAGTTCGTCGAAACCAAACATGGTTTTCACGCGATGTGTGTATAGCGCGCGGTCATAGGGAACCTTGCCAGAGGTCCAGTAGGCGGAGGTGTACGGGCTAAATTCTGAAAAGGGCGCCGGACCGAATTCATCGGCTACATTCGGCAGGTTTCGCCATAAACGCAAGTGCTGGCGGTGCGACGCGATTGCCGCGGGCACGAGTTCGGTATAGCCGTACTGCGCGAGGTCGGTGATAGCGGCGGCGTGGTTGTTGACGTGCACGAGACCACCATAACCCCGAGTGTTGACTTTCGGATCCTGGTTGATGATCTCATCAAGCACGATCTCGACCATCCCCTTCACATCTGTGTAATGCGGAGTCCCATCCTCATCCCCCTCCGGCAGGGTGATCTTGTTGCCGTAGATTCGACCCTTCGCCTTCCCGTAGTAACCGCTCCCGGGGTGGGCGTTGTCGAACAGGCTAATCAGCTTGCGAATGCCGTCGATAATCGATGGGGTCGCTAAATCCGGGTGTTCTTTGAGCGCGTGAATAGCGATGGAAGCGAAAATCACGTTGTGCCCGGACTCGCGCGGCGTTTTGATGTTCTTGTTGAGTGCTTCGGCGATGCCGTCGATCAGGCTTTCGTTCGGTTTCTCCTTCGGAAAGGCTTCAAACAGCTCCGAATCCGTGATCTTCGAATTCTTCGTCATCTTCGACCCAAATACTGACTCCCCGCCCATGACCCGCACGAGATCGGATTCGATTCCCTTGTAGACTTCGGGATCGAGATCCGGACGCTGCTTCCCAATGAAGTAACCGGCCACCACGGCTGCCCCGAGATGACCGGCCATCGCGCTCATCCGGTGGGCTCTGGCCATTGCATTGAGGCCCTTCACCAGATAGGAATCGTCCAGGGCGATGCCTTTGCCTGATTTGGTGTCCGCAGCGTGTGTGAAGTCCCCAAACGCACCGGGAATAATCAGTCCGCCTATGATACCCGTGGAAAGCTTGAGGAACTCCTTTCGATTCATTGTGCGATTCATAGTTAAATTCTCCCACTATATTCGTTTTGTTTACAAGCGATTCTACCAACTCTGCATTCAAGTGGTGATAGACACTGCCCAAGGTGGAGCGGAACAATCGGCCGAATCAGTCAAAACAACTGCCAAGCCTTAGTATCAAACTCCTTCTCCAGCTCCGGATCCTTCGCCCGCGCAATCAGGTCATAGTACGCAAAAGGATACTTGAAGACATGCCCGATGCCGATCGTCTTTGCCCCCCGCTTCTTCCAGTATTCCGTGTCGTCGGGACGCAGCTTGCTGAATTTGTGGTCCATGATCTTCCGATCATCCGGTTGCGGCCCCATGCGCGTCACCGTGACGTACTTGCGAAAAGCAGTCCGGCAGCTTTCGGCCCATTCGACGTCCCCCATCGCCGCCAGCTCGACCAGTGATTGCCCGAACGTTAGCATGTGCCCGGCGAAGCCCTGGCCAAAACCGACGAACCGGTCGATGGCATTGCTGGCTTCCTTCAGGATGAACCTGGACGCGGCCGCATCGTCCTTGAATTTGGGTGGATCGATACTATTGTCCGGTTTCACGTCGCGCCAAGGCTTGAAAGCCTCAATCAACTTGCACACCCCGTCTACGCGTTCGGGCGTCGCCGTTTCCGGCAGCATCCGAAACGCCTTGATGGCATGCATCGCGAAGATCGCATCGTGCCCCACCTGCCGTAACACGCCGCCCCCTTTCGCCAGCGATTTTCCCACGCGCTCCGTCGCATCTTTCACCGGATCGCCCTCCGGAAACGGTTTGCACAGTTTCGAAGTAGCCCAGTTTAGATTGAACAACTCAACGATCCGTGCCGCCGCAGCGTCGTCGAATTTGTTGTTGACGCACATCATGTGCGCCGAAATCATCGCGGCCCCCCGGTGCCCGTCGGCAAAATAGTTCATTTCGGGAGCCCGCGCCAGACCATTGATCCCCAGCCGCACAAGCCGCTTCTCCGTCAGACTGCGCTCCTCCGCCTGCACGTCGCAGCGACCGTTCAGGAATAACCCGCCCACGAAAGCCGCGCTGGCGATGCCAAACTCTCTTCGATCAAGTGTGTAGTCCATTCAGATGCCTCCTGTGGAATCACCGCACAGACAATGGAATCAGCTTCCGATTTCATCATAACCCACATTTCCCGTATGGGTTGAGCCGGGAGACGCTCCAAGCTTGCAATAACTCCAGTTTAACATCACCCCCCCCTGTGTCTAGCACACGCATTTTCTTGCTGGTTTTCCTACTCCAGACCCGGCTGAAAACCAGAAAACGGTCGTTTGATTTGCAGTACCGAATTTGACGAGTTTCGCGAACAAAATCCTACAATAATCTCGTGTGGTGAGTTTTGATTCGGTTTCAGAAGTAGGTTGTCTGACAGATTTTGCTCTATAGGTAGATCCATTGGACCGAGCATCAGTCCTCGAAAACCAGAGTGAATATCAAAATACCTAAATGGCACTGTAGAATCAGTATTACACTCTGCTAGTAATATCAACAGAACCCAATGTTTTCGAAATCAACTACCCGTAAGATTAATTCGAGTTTATATCGTATGATTGCGGCTTCTATCATGTGCCTGCATAGCTGATAATGGAATTTGAAGAAGTGATATTCATCTGTTTCCATGATATCAACCCGTGTTAAATTTATTTTGGGTCACGCTGCAATGCCTCAAATACTTATCGTCGAAGATCAAACGAATCTCCTACGGAGTATTATGCGCACATTGAGCGAATCAGGATTTGAACCAGAAGCTGCAGAAACACTAGGCACGGCAACACAAAAAATGTCTTCAAGAATTGATCTGGTCGTATTAGATCTAATGCTACCCGATGGGTCCGGTCTGGAATGGTTGAAGCAACTGCGCGTGACGGGGAACAAAACCCCCGTACTGATTTTAACAGCCCGTGATTCCATTGAAGATCGTGTTTCCGGACTCGATACGGGTGCCGATGATTATCTGATCAAACCATTTGCCCTCGATGAACTGCTGGCACGCATCCGCGCATTGCTGCGTCGGGACGCACAGACGAACGAGAGAGAATTCTCGTTCGGTGATCTGACAGTGAATCTGGTCACGCACATCGTTTGTCGGGGCGACAGGTCAATTTCCTTGCAGAACCGACAGCTGGAGTTACTGGCCTATCTGATTTCGCATGCCAATCAGATAGTGACGCGCGATATGATTTCCCGCGACGTCTGGAAAGAATCGACGGCGACATGGACCAACGTCATCGAGGTTCAAATCAACCAGCTGCGCAAGAAGATTGAAGAACCCGGCCAAGCCACCATTCTGCATACAGTGCGCGGCCAGGGTTATCTGCTGGGAGATCCTCCATGAGACAGCTTTCGATTCGCTGGCGGTTGACACTCTGGTACGCGTTCGCGCTGGCATTGATGTTATGCGTGTTCTCCCTCGTGCTCTTTCTGTTAGTCTGGCAGCAGGTGCTGGCTCGTACGGATACAGGCTTGCGCGAGGAACTGCAGGAAATCGGTTTGGAAGTTGAGCTGGCCGACAGCGTCACGGTATTCGCCGCGCAAGCCTCAGCACGATTTTCTCAGCACGAATTTTATGAGTTTATAGTCACAGATGAAACAGGCCGCATCATTTTTAACAGTACTGGGCTGAAGGAACCTGTGGTGACTTCGTCCCGGTCCACCACAAAGATGCCAGAGGAAAAACTGGAAACACGGGAACTAAAAGGCTTAGGCCCTTATCGTATTGCGAGCACTACCATGTCTGGCTCGTTCGGCACCTTGAACGTGCAGGTGATGACCTCTCTCATCCCACTATATAATGACCTGCACACCTTGCAATGGGCGGTTGCATTTCTGTTGCCGGTGGCAGTCCTGCTGGCGATTGCCAGCGGTCAGTTTCTGGCGGGACGTGCACTACGACAGGTCAAGCAGATTGTGGACGCCACCAATGCGATCAACATTACCTGTCTCGACCATCGGATTCAGGTCGCGAATCCCGATGATGAAATCGGGAAACTGGCAGTGGCATTGAACTCGCTGATAAACCGACTGGAACGCGCTGTATATGAAATTCGTCGTTTCACCGCGGATGCGTCTCACGAAATCCGCACGCCAATCGCCGCTTTGAGACTGGAAGCCGAGTCGGTCCTGTGCTCGCCGCGCACTCCCGAGGAATACGCGCAGACGCTGGCAGTTGTCGTTGAAGAAACCACGCGTCTGGGAAAACTGGCCGATCAACTGCTCAATCTCAGTCGACACGACGCCGGTATCGTGCCCTGCAATCATGACCCGGTGCAACTGGACGCACTACTGCGGGATGTGGTCGATCAACTGCAACCGTTTGCCAATGATTGTGGCGTGGCCTTGAACTGCGAAATCGAAACGGTATGCGAAGTCCTCGGCGACGACATCAGTCTCAGCCAGGTGTTTTTCAACATATTGGATAACGCAATCAAGTACACGCCCCGTGACGGTGAGGTAACGGCGCGTCTGAGTGTCTCGGATCATACCGCGGTCATCGAAATTCAGGATTCGGGATTCGGGATTTCTGCAGACGATTTGCCGCATCTCTTCGATCGGTTTTATCAGGCCGATCCTTCGCGTCAATACTCCGGTGGAGGTGCCGGGTTGGGTCTCTCGATTGCCAGGGCTGCCGTATTGATGCACGAAGGCACAATTGACATTCAAAGCCAGCTCGAACAGGGAACGATGGTGACGGTTCGTCTGCAATTATACACGAACACTGATGACTCGAGTTCAAGATCCGCAGACCGAATTACAGTGTGACATTCCTTTCACGTGAAGCAACAACCTGATCATAAGTGATTTGAGCGAAACAAAAAGTAAGAAAGTAAATTGAGATGAAAATTCTGAAACAAGTATTCGCTCTCCTGGCGTTTTGTCTCATTTTGGGGCTGTTGTTTACGATATGGAACCGCGATAGAAAAACGCAACAGGCAGCCACGTCGGCGAAATCTAAGCTGACTGTGAGCCATGCCAAGACCACTCACCCCGTGAATGAAGCGGATCTGAATATCATTCAGCTCAGTTCGGACGCTGACAAACGTTTGGGAGTGGAAACCCAGCCTGTGGAACTACGCTTAATGCCTCGTGCAAGACCCTATGGTGCAGAGATGATCTTGCCGACGGGAGCTTCTGTGATTGTTTCCGCCCCACTCGCTGGAACCCTGAAGCATCCTCATGATCATAAATTCCCACAGGTCGGACAGCGTATTAAAAAGGATGAAACGTTATTGGAACTGCTGCCTTTACTCTCGCCCGAGCGGTCCGTTTTAACTCCGGCTGAGAGGATTCGCTTCGCAGAAGCAAAAGTCGCGGTAGCGCAATCTCAAATCGATGCAGAGGGCCTACTTCAGCAGGCGAGTGTGCAGAAGGAAGCGGCGCAGATCCAGTTGGTGCGGGCCGAACGCCTGTTACAAAGTAACGTGGGAACCAGACGGTCCGTTGATGATGCCAAGGCCAAATTGAAGCTGGCAGACGAAGTTTTGGTGGCAGCGAAAAGTCGTAAAAAACTGGTCGACAACATTAAACTGGATGAAGACGCCGGTACGCTCAAGCCGCTCGCCATTCATTCTCCCCTGTCAGGTATTGTCCGTACCACGAACGTTCAACCCGGCCAGTTAATCGCAGCCGGACTCCCTCTGTTTGAAGTGATGAATGATGCGGTGCTGTGGATTAAAGTCCCCGTTTATGTGGGGGAACTGGATGAAATTGATATGAAACGCCCCGCGCGACTGACTCTGCTGGATGGTCGTTTAACAAACAAAGACATTCTGGGAAAACCGGTCTCGCTCCCACCAACGGCGATGCCGCTTTCGGCTGCGGTCGATATCTATTACGAAATCCCCAACGTCAATCATCAATTTCGCCCCGGCCAGAAAGTCTCAGCCCATCTGCCTTTGGTGGGGGAGACTAATGTGAAGTCCGTGCCTTGGTCGGCACTGATTTATGACATTTACGGGGGGCAATGGGTCTACGAACAAGTGGGAGAACGTCAATACGTTCGACGCCGCGTCGAGGTCGGCTGGGTTGATCACGACCGAATGGCGCTCTTACGCGGACCTGCGGTCGGTGCGCAGATCGTGACCGCTGGAGCAGCAGAACTTTCGGGAACCGAATTCGGTTTTGCGAAATAACTCAGTGGGCCAAAACGGAATTTAATTAGGTCAAAGTTGATTGACTGTTCATAATGTGTGGAGATAAACATGAGGTGGCTCGTTGAAACAGCCTTGAGGTTACGCATCGCGGTGATCGCCGCAGCGGTGTTGTTGATCGTAGGAGGGCTGCGGATGGTGCCTGAGATGCCGCTCGACGTCTTCCCTGAATTTTCTCCGCCTTATGTTGAGATACAGACCGAAGCCCCGGGGTTGTCCGCGGAGGAAGTCGAAAACCTGATCACGTTTCCCTTAGAGAACGCACTCATTGGTACGCCCGGCCTGGACACACTTCGCTCCAAGTCGGTACTCGGTCTGTCTTCGATTCGAATGCTGCTCACAGAAAATGTGGACCTCTATCGGACGCGGCAACTGGTGCAGGAACGTCTGGCTGTGGAAGCACCGCGTCTGCCGACGGTCGCACGCCCCCCGGTCATTCTGCAGCCGCTCTCTTCACTCAGCCGTATGATGAAAATCGGGATGTGGTCCGATTCGCTGTCGCAGCAGGAACTGTCGGAACTGGCTGTCTGGACGATTCGACCGCGGTTGATGGCGATTTCGGGCGTCGCCAATGTGGCCATCTGGGGACAGAGAGACAAACAGCTGCAGGTGATGGTAGACGTTGATCGACTGCGGGCGCATCAGGTGACTCTCGATGCCGTCTTGCGTTCCGCGGGAGACGCCGTCGTGCTCGATGCAGGCGGTTTTGTCGATACGCCAAATCAGCGGATGGCGGTACGCCAGCTTTCGCCTGTCAGCGGCCCAGAAGATTTAGCAAGAACAGTGGTCTCCTTTAATGGAGGCGCCGCGCTGCGTCTGGGAGATGTGGCTGACGTCAGGATCGGGGCGGCACCCGCCATCGGAGATGCCGTGATCAACGACCAGCTCGGTTTGCTGCTGATCGTCGAAAAGCAGCCGGCGGCTAATATTCTGGAGGTGACACGCAAGGTCGAAGCGGCTCTCGAGCTACTCAGGCCGGGATTGAAGGGGGTTGAAATCGATTCCACCATATTCCGCCCGGCGACATTCATCGAACGTTCGATTACGAATCTGACCAATGCGTTAATGATTGGTTGTGTGCTCGTGGTGATCGTACTCATCGCGTTCCTGTTTGACTGGAGAACGGCTGTCATCAGTCTGACGGCCATCCCGCTGTCGCTGATATCGGCGGTGCTGTTGATTCACTGGTGGGGCATGACTATCAATACGATGGTGATTGCAGGACTGGTCATTGCTCTGGGAGAAGTTGTTGACGATGCGGTCATCGATGTCGAAAACATCGTGCGCCGTCTGCGACTCAACCAGCTTGCAGAACGACCCCGTTCTGCCTTTTATGTTGTGCTGGACGCCTCAATGGAAGTTCGCAGTGCGATTGTTTATGCGACGGCGATTATCGTACTGGTATTTCTGCCGATCTACTTTCTGGAAGGATTGCCCGGTTCATTTTTTCGACCGTTGGCGATTGGTTACATCCTGGCCATTTTGGCATCGCTGCTAGTGGCGATCATTGTGACACCGGCCATGTCACTCCTATTGTTGCCACGCAAGCAGATGAAACAGCATGAACCTCCTCTGACGCGCTGGCTGAAAATTCCCTATCGAAACATGTTGCCGTGGTTCGCGGTACGTCCTAAGTCGGCCATCAGTATTCTGACGATCTCCTTTGTTGCGACATTTGTGTTACTGCAGAGCCTGGGACAGGAACTGCTACCAAACTTTCAGGAGACCGACTTCCTGATGCACTTTGTTGAAAAGCCGGGTACCTCGATTGAAGCGATGGACCGTATTACGATCAAGGCAAGTCGTGAGCTACGGGCCATTCCAGGCGTGCGTAATTTCGGCAGTCATATCGGCCGCGCTCAGGTTGCCGACGAAGTGGTCGGCCCGAACTTTACCGAACTCTGGATCAGCATTGATGAAGATGTGGACTACGACGAAACGCTCGCCAAAATCCAGGCCGTTGTCGACAGCTATCCCGGCCTTTATCGTGATGTCCTGACGTATCTGCGAGAGCGGGTCAAGGAAGTCCTGTCGGGAACCAGTTCCAGTATTGTGGTGCGTATCTATGGTCCCGAACTGGAAACACTGAGAAATCAGGCGCATGAGGTCGCTGCAGTCATGGGTGAAATTGACGGCGTGAACAATCTCAAGGTCGAACCTCAGGTGCTGGTTCCTCAAGTTGACATCCGACTCAAGCCATTAGCCGCCGAACGATTTGGATTGACTCCCGGTCAGGTTCGACGAGCGGTCACAACGATGCTGCGGGGGACAAAGGTCGGCGAAGTTTTCGAAAACCAGAGAAAGATGGATGTCATGGTCTGGGGGACTGAAGCATCTCGCACGGATCTGGATGCACTGCACGAACTAAGAATCGATTTACCTAACGGCGGGCAAGTGCCCCTCAAAGATGTCGCCGAAATCGGTATTGTCCCAGCTCCAAATGAAGTCAAACGCGAAAGCGGTTCACGACGAATCGACGTCACCTGCGATGCCAAAGGCCGGGATCTGGGTTCTGTTGCGCGTGACATTGAAGCCGCTGTGGGCGGCATGCCCTTTGGTCGCGGTTATCATCCCGAATTCCTGGGAGAATTCGCCACCCTGCAGGAATCGCAGAACCGACTGCTTCTGATGGGAGCAGTCGCGCTGATGGGAATTCTGCTGATTTTGTATATCGACTTTCAGTCTGCTCGATTGACGTTAATGGTCTGCCTGACGATTCCGTTTGCTCTCATCGGCGGCGTGATTGCTGTCTCATTGGCGGGGGGCGTACTCTCTCTCGGCTCGCTGGTGGGTTTCATCACCGTGCTTGGCATCGCCGCGCGGAACGGTATCATGCTGGTCAGTCATTACCGGCATCTTCAGGCGGTAGAGGGGATGTCGTTTGGTCTCGAACTTGTGATTCGAGGTGCTGAAGAACGCCTCGCTCCGATTTTGATGACCGTCCTGACCACATCGCTGGCGCTGTTGCCTCTTGTAATTTCGGGGAACAAACCAGGACACGAAATCGAATATCCGCTGGCAGTCGTCATCATCGGGGGGCTCGTGACCTCGACCATATTGAATCTCCTTCTGCTGCCGCCGCTGTACCTCTTGTGGGGAAAACAGGCAATGCTGAGCACCGAAAATACTGTTGAGGCAGAATTCAGTCGGTCCTCGCTCCAATCAGACCAACCCGGACTGTCAACGTAGGTTTCCTAAAGTGATTCGTAGAGTCCGGCTTTCATCATCGGGAAGATTAACTCTGACTTAAAAAGGGACTTCGGATTGAATCGATGCTGTGTATTTTGACGAAAGGAGAGAGTAAGGCGTTAGCCTGACACATGGGAATCGACGGAGTGCTTCCCTCTTGGAATATCATTACTGGATAGAAACGCCATGATGGCTCGTCTTCACACTCTGATTTTGTTGCTGCTATTGGCATTCAGCGGATGCAGAACCAGCGGTTCATCTCAATCTGAACTGAGCGCAATGAAAGACATTTCGAGCACCCGATCCCCTGTGATAAAAACTCAGGCAGCCATACTCACGGTTCCTGCTGAACAAAAGCCGGATATCAAGATTCAAAAGGTGTCGTTAAAGTCTTCGGAATCGACTGAATCGGAAATTTCTACTTCAACACCCCATTTTGCAAGTCAGTCATTGTCTGTTTACGATAGCATCTCTCTGGCCTTGGAAGGTAACCCAGATCTGGTTGCCCTCCGTGAAACGGAACAAGTGGGCGTTGCTACTGTGGGAGTCGCGGAAACTTATCCATTTAACCCAATGGTACAGGTACAGGTCACTCCCAGTCAGGAAAATCGAAGGATTCCCAATAGAGGACCGGGAACCACTTCACACTATGTATTACTGATGCAACGAATTCAGTTAGCACACCAACAGCAATTTCGCGAGGATGCCGCGCATTCATCGTTAAATGGAGTACGTTGGAATATCCATCAGGCCGAACTTCAAACCACTTCGCTAATTGCGCAGTTATATTTCACAGCCCTCTATCAGCGAGGACTCCTCGATGTAGCTCGAGCCAGCCAGAATAATAACGAGCGTTTGTTTGAAACGTTGACGAAGCGATTTGAGGCTGGTGATGTCTCTGGTGCTGACCTTGCTACGGTTCGCATCGACACTCGTTCCACAAGCCAGCAATTACGATTGGCAGAAGCAAATTATCAGACGGCGCTGCGCAACCTTCGACGTCAGTTGGGGCTACCTCCAGATTCACCCGAAGAGATTGAAGGTGAGCTGAGAACGATCAGATGGCTACTTCCCACTCAAGGGAATGAGGGATTGATGATGTCTGAAATGGGCCTTCAAAGTGTGAATCTTCCCATAGACAACAAGGCCTGGATGGCGAGTTGGGCAGCATCCCGTCCTGATGTCCTTGTGGCACATGCGAATATCGATGTAGCATCAGCCAATTTAAATCTTGCCACTGCAGACCGTGTCCCCGATCTGACAATGGGACCCTATTACCAACAAGATCCGGATGGATTGGCACGTTTTGGTCTCCGAGCTGAACTGAACCTGCCAATCATTAATACAGGAAGACCTCTCGAAACACAGCGAATGACCGAACTAAATCAGAGAACTGCGGTTTGGCGTCAGACACTTCTGAGAGCTGAGCTGGAAGCACAGGCGGCATTCGAACGATACAAACTCGCCTTTGAGATACTTGCTAAAGAGAAAAACTATAACACTTCAGAGTTGCCACAAGAGTTGCAAAGCCTGGAGAAACAATTCCTCGCAGGAGAAGTGGATGTTGTTCGTATCATCCAAGCACGAACCAGCATTTTGCAGAATCAAAGAGCACAACTCGACTTGTTCAATGAACTCGCTCAGTCTGCAGCACTCCTGGTTGGCGCAACCGGAATGCCGTTGGATTTGATCATCGGATTATGATGACTGGTGGGAACTCACCAGCGGTATTCAATAGCAATACCCGTCGCACCGGGATACGAAATCGGAAATACTCTCCAGTTTCGATCTGCCTTCTGTGTTGCATCGACGGCGTTCGTGGCAATCCAAGCCATCCACCAACCGAGAAAAGCCTGTGAAGGATAGTGGTGGTTATCATTGATTCGAGACAAAGGTGCTAGCGTGGAGCCGGCATAGAAAGCCAACTTGAGGAGTGGTTTTTTGGTCATCTTAGCAGCAGCCAGAAATGGAATCGCCCCCATAAAACTGTGACCGCTTACCCCGTTATTGTCTTGAAATGGTTGCCATCTTGAACCGGAACTTGTCTCTCCCGGGCGCGAGGCACCAGTGAGAAATTGCATGGCGAGCATCGGAGGCGTACCAACGAGGATCGCCCGAATCGAACGTTGTCCCCATTCGCCTGTGATGTTGGCCATTGGGACTCTCTCAAAGAGTTCTCCCACCACCCAGGCTGCTGCGAAAACTGGTAACGTGTAGCGACCATTACCCAGTTCTTTTTGCGCATGCAACGTTTCGATCCAATCGTCTGAGCTCGCACTGTGAACGCTGGTCTGGAAGTGATTTTGGATTCCCTCGTCAATTGATGTATTTGCCATGATGGCTCCCACGCCGAGCCCGCCTGCTAACCAGGTGAGTGAATTTTTTGAATAGTAGTTGGTATGGTCAGATTTAATTCGTTTCCAGAGAGTCAGATTTTCTAACTGCATGTCGTCGTCGAAAACAGAATTGAATCCAGCGGGTTCATCTGGAAGGTTGTTTGACAGGAATCCCTCGATCGTGACCAACCCTAGTGGTTCGTTTACCTCTCCAGAGTGAGTTGTCCCCGTTTCAAGCTGCTGATGTAGGGGGAGAGAGCTGATCGGGTCTGGCGTCAGCTCAAACCAATTCGGATAAGACGAACTGTCACCAACAACGCTGGCAATTCCCAATTCAGTATCATCATCTTTCATTGGATCACTGATCTGTTGGTAACCTGATGGTTCAGCGATTTCACTGATTTGACCTGATATGGATGATTCGATTCGAGTCGTCTTTGTGGTGGTGATACATCCTGTTAATAGAACGAGCGCGCTCACACTCAAAGAGACCAGCAATTGGAATTCTTTCGCCCGGCATAGCGCATCTCGTATTTGCAATGTCAGCTTTCTCAGTGGATTCATTAACTGCTACGTGCTAAAAAAATTAGGTAAAAAAGTGACCAAGGTCGAGATGAAGTTGGGAAGGAATGCACGTCAGTCAGGAAATCTCAGACAAAGAGAACCCAAATGATGAGATCAAATAGAGATGAGTCAGGACTATGTAAAACGTGCTAATCCTGCTCCTAGAGGACCGCTCAAGAAGATTCTTCTGACAGTAGCTGGTTTCAGGATTATCGAATTCTGAAAGAGTAACCTCGCTCTTATCAACCGGAACCAGGAAACCATCGATCAGAATAATATAGTTCAAAAGCTGATTGAAAAAGTGATACAGCGTTTTGCAGCATATCAGAGTCAGGGGAATCTTTTTGTTCAAGCTGATGGCTGGATTGATCAAGCTCGAAGCCCTCTGCTGATTTACCAAACCCCAGAACGACCATGCGATTCTGAGAATCGAGTAATGCCACGTCGTGGTTATGCTGCATGACTGCGCGCCCTTTCTTTGGATCAGCCAGAACCGCATCGTAGCCGAAAAAGACAGACCGATAATCGCCGCCAAGTCGCCCCATAATGGTTGGCGCGATATCCAGTAAGCAAGCTAAAGTATTGCAGCGTGTTCCCCGGTCTTTTCCATTCGGTTGAATCATCAAAACCGGAACTCGATAGGAACTCATTGGAAAAAGCTGACTACCGGAAACTCGGGCTCCATGATCACCCATTACAATGAAGATTGTATTGCGATAGAAATCGTGAGACTGTGCTTCACGAAAGAAATAACCCAGTGCCCAATCGGCGTACTTTACTGCGTTTTCGCGTGTTTGTTCCTTATCAGGAATTCGACCTTCTGGATATGTGTAAGGCCGATGGTTGGATACCGTAAGGATCGTGGCAAAAAATGGATTTCCAGTTCCGTGTAAATCATCGAGTTCGCCAAGAGCCTTTCGAAATAAGTCTTCATCACTGACTCCCCAGGCGTTGGCGAAGAGAGGGTCTTTAAAATCAGATTGTTCAATGAAATGGTTGAAACCGTTCGCCTTCATGAATGAACGCACTCCGTCAAACAGCCCACGGCCTCCGGTCATAAACAGCCGCTCGTATCCACGCTTGGCAAGAACGTTTGCCAGAGTAAACACACGGTCGGAATGATCTCGTTTAAGAATGGACTCGGTGGGAATCGGTGGCATGGAGGTCAGCACCGCTTCCAATGCACGTGCAGTTCGATTTCCCGTGGCGTAGAAATTGTCAAATAAGATCCCTTTGCGGGTAAGCTCATCAAAGTGGGGTGTGAGCTTCCGGCCATCACCCAAAACACCAACAAAGTCAGAACCCAGGCTTTCTTCCAAAATCAGCACAACATTGAAATTTTGTTTAGGTCCGTCGGTGTCAACAATTCGGTCGACAGGATTGGTTGATCCTGTTTTCAGTTTGTCTCCCTCTCCTACAACCTGTTGTTGTAACCGTTGAACAGAATCAGAACCGTCGAGTGTGACATAATTTTCCTTGAATTCAAACCGGCAAGTCCAAGCGTAATACACAAAACTATATAATCCGTTCCAGGTGCATTCGTTTGCGACACGGTCGCGAGAGATCTGTCGACTGTCTGCTCCGATTGTGGACCATAAGATCATCATCCCAGTGAGGCAGCTTACCAAAAATCCATAACGCCGTTTCCAGGGCATTGGCGTTGCGATCCTCTTATGAAAATTCTTTCGCAATAGAAACCAGAGACTTCCTCCACAAGCACCAACAATGGCTATCAGGTCAATGAGTGGATATGACTCCCAGATATTACAGCAAACTTCGGTAGGGTAGACTATATATTCAAAGGCAATGTAATTCAGTCGCGATTGAAACTCATCGAAGAATATGAATTCTGCCATACACAGAAACGGTAGAAACAGGAATGCAATGACCCATGCCGCATCCAGAAACAAGCGGCTTGTCTTACCATCAATTTTGTGGTTAGAAACGATGGTAATGTGTAATAATTGAGGTATCACAAAGCACAACGCAACGAGAACATCGAATCGCATTCCAACAAAAAACAAACTGAGCCCATGCCATAGTGAGAGCTTTTCAAAATCAGCATAAGTAACCACCATGACAGTTCGCAGTAATAGAAGGTACGAAACAGTAATCGCAAAGATGATGGCAATCACTGAATACCGGCCCGACCATTCAGATAATGCGGAATACCAGTTCTGTATGGTATAAACGCAGCCGGAATGTTCCTCCAAAGCGCCTTCAGATAATTCGCCCGATGCATTTGGACCCGGATTGGATAATCCTGGAAGCGTGTTTGATGGTAGTGAAATATTTGACATGTATCGAAAGTCCTTTTTCGAAAAGTCTCTGTTTGGTGTAATACTGTCAGACAAGTGATCATCGATAAATGATTGCCAGCGGACAGATAGGGGAGCAAAGCGTCACTTCAAACGAATAAAGAGGTGTCTTAGTCCGTTTAACAGAAGTCATATTTACAATCCATTGTTCAATTTGAGTTCATTGGAATTCCTAAAGATTTAGTAGTTCATGATAAAAAAAGTAATCAAAGAATCTTAGATTCCTAAACTTTCAAACTACGCCAGTTAATACTTCTATAAGCGAGGGATATTCCGATGATGTTCAACCCTGTCAGCCAAGTCGATTCACTAACTCGAATATCTGTACTGAATTTTGTATTTGTGCTTTGCATCACAAGAAGCTCAACTCCTAATATCTTAGTAATTGCGATCAAAAAAATGGATATTTGAATTTTCATTTAACTAGTCGTCATCGACACTCTCAGGTGACTGATGTTCCGACAGTTCGTGCAGTTCGATTCGGTGGTCGAAAACTTCGAAGTCACGAGCGGGAATATCAAAGTCATGTAAAACGCTTGCAGACCAAGTTGGCCAAGGCGACCAATTTGTACGAGACGATGCAAGCACATCAATTGGTAGCCACAAAAATCCGATCAAGGCTGCCAACATTACAAGGCTGAAATACGCCGCCGGACCCGAAATGCGGGATCGACCATCGAACTCTTTACTCTTTGCAATTTGAGTGAGGCGGCGAGCGCGTTTGGCAACGATGCTCTTTCCTCTTCCAAATGCCAGTGATGTGGGTGTCTCTTCCGCTCGCGATGCACCGTATTCCATGATTGTAAGTAATGTTTGCAAATACATGACGATATCTGATGGTGAATCAATTGCCGCCTCATCACAGGCGAATTCCCGACTAATGGAAGACTGCTGCGATGCCCACCAAACCATTGGGTGAAACCAAAAAATCACTTCCACTACACGCTGTAGAAATAATTGCAGCGGATGTCCGGTTTTGAGATGCTCTAATTCATGCCGGATGATGAAGTTGAGTTTCTGACGATCAAATCCGAGCAGATATTCCGGTACTACAATGTAGGGATAGTGGAACTGGGAGCAAAATGGAGTCGTCAACCTTGTACTTGTTAATAATCGAAGTCTTTGTTTCGATGGAAAGGATGTCATTTCAGGAATGTCGCTTTGATTCTCTTCAGAAATAAATTCATCGAGATCAACAGGTTGGCAAGTATTGAGAAAGCGATAGACTTGAAAAGAGCGAATGAAAAATACCATCAAGGAAACAGCAGCTCCGGCAAGCCAAACAAAGAATAATACTTGTCCTAACAGCATTTCTATTGTTACAAGTGCTGTTGCGTGTTGTGTATCAATTGAAGCCCAAGGCTGAAAGAATCTCGGATGGGGTAACAGCAGGGCCATTCCGATCAGCGAAAGTAGAACCACATAACAGACGGTCCATAAACGACACTGCATTCGTTCGCTATTTACGAGCCGTCCTAACCAATGGGCAACGATAATGACGAGCGCAACTTGCACAGAAAGTGAAACAGCCAATTCAAGGAATTGTGTTGATGTCATGAATCTTTCTCCAAGGATTGAATTGCCTGTTTCAATTCTTTGATGTCCGACCGCGACATTGAGTCGCTTTCGACGAGACTGAGCACAAGCGACTTCACCGATCCGCCGAACAGCCGCTGAGTGAAGTCGTCGGCCATGCTGCGGCTAATTTTTTCGCGAGAAACCGCTGGCTCATAAACATAGGCGCGACCTTCCTTCATCCGTCGGACGACTCCGCGTGTCTCGTCCAGTATCTTCAGCGTTGTCATGACGGTCGTATAAGCCAGTGGGCGTTCGAGAGTATCGACGACATCCTGCACAGTGACACGTTTTTTCCGCCATACAACATCCATTACTTCAAGTTCGCAATTGGTCAGATGAAATTTAGGCATATATCATTCCTTCCACGTGAATGAATCACTAAATTTAATGTCGAAATAAAATTTCAAAAAGAGAACTATATGCATTGGGAATATTAGATGGTTTCGAGATCAATACTTTATTGCCCGACGAGCCATTTGTTGGTAGTTCGAAGAGTTCATGTTTTCCGAGAGCATCGAAACTCGGCCATCGGCCCACAGAAAATTAGCACCACCTGGATGGCGACTGGAAAATTCACACTCATCACAGGAATTGCAGTTAGGGGTAGTCATTGCCATTCCAACGAGTCGGCAGGCAGCATCTTCGCCAGAGGAGTCTACGCCGAGCCACGTTGATGGTACTTTTGCCATCGTTCGTTCTCCCACAATGATGGTGTTGCTTAAACCTCGCCTTAGTTCGACAAAGCGGACTGGGCTCGATTCAAGGAACGTACCATCTCCAAGCGGAGCAGGAATACTATCATCGGGCTCGATCGTTCCGAATACTCCAATATAGTTCGCAGTTGGGAGTTCTAACAGAGGCGACATTGTCACTGATCCAGCTAATTCATTCTCCTTAAAAAGCATAAAGGTCGGATCTGTAATGTCTGAGGGGCAGAGGAAGTTTACAATAGAAGTGCTTCGAGCAGACTGATTTAATAAGTGACTGAGAATCTGATTGCGATTAACCTGATCGTAGATTGCCCGTTGTTCTAAATAAGGTAGCAGCGTCACGGCCCAGCTATAAGCAGATTGCTTCGATGCCTCCCATTGCCAGCCAGGTGGCATACAATTGTTGGTATCATGGTAGGAATGAAGCGCGAGACCGATTTGCTTGAGCTGATTTTTGCACTGTAATTGCCGTGCAACTTCGCGGGCAGAACCGATCGCCGGAAGGATCAGCCCCATCAGAGTACCGATGATCACAAAGGTTACAAGTAATTCAAGAACCGTAAAGCCACGACGTGATTGCCGAGCTCGAGACAGCTTGTTGAGAGATTTAAATCCACGAAGGCTAAAACATCTCAATTGCTGACGTTGCGAACATTCGCTGATGCCGGTCAGCCCATTATGCATGAGTCGAAATCCTTTTCATCTCTTTCCATTTCACTAAGAAGTCACTTTCTACTAATCCTTTAGTATTTTGTCAAGTGGAAAACCTGGACACTTCGATGTGGGGATATTGATTCACTCATTAAAGTTCGGAATTTCTGAGCTCATTAAAATGACAAGTCAGCTTCTGTCTCCCAACACGAAGAGCATGACAACAAATCAACCAACCGCGAGCC
>Ga0055584_100002116_pt1 | contig 19587 bp, 16 predicted proteins | sample OSDHelmetaG_FD_58716 | JGI IMG/M metagenome (GOLD analysis project Ga0055584, IMG submission 58716) | Pelagic marine sediment microbial communities from the LTER site Helgoland, North Sea, for post-phytoplankton bloom and carbon turnover... | ecosystem: Environmental > Aquatic > Marine >... | reverse complement strand
TAAAGACTGGGTTACCATTTGTAATGCACCAAGCTGATATTATGGCTGCTAGATTCGAAAACGAACGCTGGATGAAGATGAAGCAGGGTGAGGTTACAACAAAGAATGTAGGTGGACGGCCAACTAAGAAAGCAAAATTAGAAAACGTAAAGATGCCAGAAAAGATTGATTTTAAATCTATCTTTGGTGAAGTGGAGGAAGCATAATGATAGTAGCATTAATCTTAACATCAATTGTATTAATAGCACAATTTTATGTTATTTGGAACCTTATGCGTAAGGTAGAGAAATTAGAAGATGGAATAGATGAATCAGATACTACGCTGGTTTCTATGTTTTCTAAGTTAAAAAAAGCATATAGTAGAATGCAAGATGTTGATAGATTAGGCTCTTTTGAGGCTGATGATGAAAGTGGTTTTATTTTTGATGAAATAAAAACCATCCTAAGTGAATTAAATGATGAATATGATTTAGATGGCGAAGCGAAGGCGGAAGAGAAGTAAAAGATACTTTACAAAAATAACAGAAATTGCAATTAACGCGTATAATGGGTGTGAGGACCAGCAGTTAAAGAATAAAATCTATAACAGGTTCATTCACTACCCATTTGATAAACTCGCAGAGAACGTAATTCATACTTACAAAACTTATTATTTCAATGTACCATATGAAGATGTAAAGGCAAACGTTGTTGCATTTTTAAATGAGAAAATTCATAAGTTCAATGGAGATAATGGTAGGGCGTTTTCTTATTTTACTGTAGTAGCAAGAAACTATTTGTTCAATGAGAACAATGCAAACTATGCTAGGATGAAAGCGAGAGAAGAAGTTTCTGCCATTGATACATCTCGAAATATTGTTAATGAGGTAGTAGACCAGAACAATAAAGAATCTAAATCAGATTTTATAGACCATTATACACAATACATTGACTATCACCTGTATGAGATTTTTTTAAAAGATAGAGATAGGGCCATTGCAGATTCTATAAATGAACTATTTAAAAATCGAAATGATTTGTATTCGTATAATAAGAAAGCACTCTACATACTTATTAGAGAACGAACTGGTGTACACACTCAATACATAACAAAGGTAGTTGGTAAGCTAAAGATAATTTATGTAGAGTTGTACTCAGAGTACAATAAGAAAGGTCATTTAGACCTTAAATACAAACTAAAAGGTAGTGATGGATAAAGATACTGAATTATTTAAAGGTAAAACCTTCTCTGATATAATGTCAGATGTATACAGTAACTCTAAGAAAAAAGATAGGCAGTTAAAGCTACTTATTGCTCAATTAGAACCATTGGTAAAGAATCTGCAAGATGCTACTGTGATTGTTCCGTTGATAAAAGAGTATATGGAAGTATCCATTAGAAACGATGAGCAGATTGTAAAACTTGCGGCTATTGTTCAACGTATGATGAAAGAAGCTAATTCAGGTGAAGGTGGTGGTTTGGGATTAACGGATGAGGAAAAGAAAGAGTTAATCAAAAACGCAGAAGCCATTGATAATACAATTGATTCCTTAAAAGAAGATGGGGATGTGTAATGGCAGTAATAACTGGCACAGTTAAAAGGATAGAATTATCGGATTCGAATCCAAACGATGTATACGCTATACAGGTCTACATACCTGGAAATGTAAACAATCAGATAAAGGCATATCCATACGATTTATCTATACAGAAAATACCACTTATTGGTGAAACTGTAGTTCTAATTCAAGGTTCAAGTACGACCTCAAACCCATCACAACGTCGTCAAAGTACAACGTATTACTACCTTAACCCAATATCACTACAAAAGAATGTACATTCAAACGCACTTCCCGGTAGTAATGCACTAATAAGTAGTACTAAAACAGCAGCTAAATTTGTAGCAACTTCTACTGGTGTGCCGGGTATCGGAGGTAGCACTGATTCTGAGCTTGGTGATGGTTTCGTAGAAAGAACAGATGTAGCATCACTTCAACCATTTATTGGAGATGTACTACTTCAAGGTAGATTCGGGCACTCTATGAGGTTTGGATTTACACCAAAACCTAAAAAAACATCTGAGACTCCGTCTTGGACGGCCTCAAAGCCAGAGGACCCAATTACTATTATTGCTAATGGAAGAAAGAGTGGTGGTGGGTATAACAAATTTATTATTGAAGATATCAATGATGATTTATCATCGATGTGGTTTACATCAACACAGAAGGTGGAGCTGAAACCAGCTCAGAAAAAATTGGGTGATGGTGTCAAACAACAATCACAATTTGCAGACCCAACTATAGTAATGAACTCAGATAGGTTATTCTTTAACGCAAAGAGTGAGAGAGTAATCATAGCCGGTAAGCAGGATATTGTAAATGCAACTCCAACTTGGCAAATGGAGATGGATAAGTTCTTTACACTTATGGAGGATTTGGTTAGTGAGTTGGTAGATTTAACTTCAGCAAAAGCTACATACACCACTGGTGTTGGTCCAACTGGACCTGCTACAAATGCAGCTAAAGTTAAAAAGATTTTTGATGAACTAAAAAAGATGAAACAATAATATGCCCGCACTATGGCCTGCATTTATACCAACTGTTGGTGGGTATTTAAACAACCCATCTAAAGGTAAAACGGAAGAGGAGACTGCTGAAAAGATTGCATCCGAATATCACAAAGCAGTTAAGACGGCACAAACAACACTCCATGCCAACCTACCATTGGTTCAAGTACCATATGCTGGAATTAAGATGGGTATACTAAAAACCCTAAACGATATAAAGGATTCTGAAGGGAAACCACAACTACGACATTTCACAGACTGGGCAAACGCAACATCACAATATTGGTTGGCAACTACGATGTCACCTGTACCATTTCATCCAGTAAATATGGCATCATCGACTGGTACTGCTGGAGTGCCGGTTCCAATAACACACATAATAAACAATGGGGGTGTTGTACCAGCACTTAAAGTTGACTTACTTAAAGCATTTCAGCATGAACCATCGAGAACTCCATATGGGATACCATTTGCTCAAAAATTGGTAACGGCATTTTCAAATCATCTTAAAACTGTCGGTGGGTTACAAACGGAATTTGTTACGAGTGGTACTCCAGTAACGCCAGTCCCACTTGGACCAATACCACAACCTTGGATTGGCATGGTGTAAAACAAAACAATTTGATATTTATAATAAAAGCAGAAACTATGAAGGCAAAAGATTTAGCACAACTATTAGAAGTAATTATCCGTAAGGTAGTTCGTGAAGAACTCAAACCAATATTATCTGAAGTTAAACGGACTTCTAAGCCAATTGTAAAAGAAACCAAGTCTAAACCTAAAAAGGTTAAAGACCCATTAGATATAAACATATCCGATATCTTAAAAGAAGAACGCACAACTACACCACCTAAAGCAAAAACATTTGTTAAGAATTCGATGTTAAACGATATGTTAAACGAAACAATGAACGATGGTGAGTGGAGAAATATAGATGCTCAGTTTGATTCGAATCAGGCACAAGCATGGAGTGGTAGAGAAACTACATCAGTACTACCAACAGAAGATATCGATGGTAGACCTATTGATACATCTAATCCTGAAGTATCCAATGTGATGGGTGCTATAACAAAAGATTATTCTCAATTGATGAAAGCAATTGATAAGAAAAAGGGTAGATAACAAATGGCTAAACAACGGAAAGAATATTTTTACAATCCGATAGATTTTAAACCAGATGTGGCGGTTGGTATCAAACTCCCATTTGGTAAAAAGAATGGATTATTCGCTCAGAGTTATACTACTGAAGAGCAGGCAGTATCCAATCTAAAAAATTTATTGTTAACCAAAAAGGGTGAACGACCGTTTCAACCCGAGTTTGGTTCTGATGTATATACTCTGTTGTTTGAAAACATAAATGCAGATGTCGAAACCAAACTCACAGATACACTCAGAGAGGATATCAATTTTTGGTTACCATATATAATTATTGATGATATAGTAGTTGAAGCAAACTTTGATAGTAATCGAGTTAGAATTCAGTTGAGTTTTAAAGTTACTGAGCAAGGAGCGAATCGACAGATAATACTATATGTAGATTCAGCGGGAACTGAAATAGAATAAGGTTTGAATTATGGCTAAGAAAGTAAAATCGGATTTAGTACAAAAGGACGTATCTCTATTAGGTAGAGATTTTGGTGAGTTTAGAAAAAACTTAATTGAGTTTTCTAAGAACTACTTCCCAAACACGTACAATGATTTTAATGAATCATCACCGGGTATGATGTTTATGGAAATGGCATCATATGTTGGGGATGTATTATCATTCTATACAGATACGCAATTAAGGGAATCGCTACTAACAACAGCTGAAGAGAACTCAAATTTATTCAACATTGTTAGTAGTATGGGATATACCCCTAAAAATGTAGTACCCGCATCAGTAACGTTGGATGTATATCAACTAGTACCCGCTAAAGGAAGTGGTGATGATGTAAAACCTGATTTTGATTATGCAATGATTGTAAATAGTGGTATGATTGTAGGTTCAACAGATTTTTCTGAAGTGGAATTTACAACAATATCACAAATTGATTTTGCATTTTCATCCTCATTCAATCCGACTGAAGTATCGGTATATCAGATAGATGAGAACACAAATGAGCCAGTATATTATTTGTTGAAAAAAAGTACTAAGGCGACAAGTGGTAAGGAAATAGAAAAAGAATTTCCATTCGGAGCTCCAAAAATATATGATAAAATTAAAATTGTCGATGAGAATATTGTAAGAGTAAAAAGTATCTACGATGATGATAACGATAAATGGACTAAAGTACCATACTTAGCACAAGATACAGTGTTTGAGCAAATAGATAACAATGAAGATAATTCTATTGAGTATTCATCACATCAAGGTGATACACCATATCTTTTAGATTTGAATAGAGTACCTAAGAGGTACATTACTAGATTTGAAGATAATGGGGTTTTAGTTATACAATTTGGAGCAGGTATATCTGCTAACGCCGATGAAGAGTTAATACCAAATGCGGATAATGTGGGTTCTTCTTTGTATACTGAGCACCAAAATTTAGATACATCATTAGACCCTTCAAATTTTCTGTATACAAAAACATATGGAGCAGCCCCAGCTAACACAACACTTACTGTAAAGTACGTTGTTGGTAATGGTGTGGTAGATAACGTACCTGCTAAAGACTTGACCAATGTACTGGGAAGCACCACAACATTAAAAAATGAAATAAATCTAAATTCAGATGTTGTCAACTTCATAAAAAGTTCATTGGCGTGTACCAATCCTGAGCCGGCTGTGGGTGGTAAAACAACAGAAGGACAAGATGCTATCAAACAAAATGCTATGGCATTTTTTGGAGCCCAAAATAGAACTGTGACCAGAGAAGATTATGTGATGAGGTGTTACGCACTTCCTCCACAATTCGGTTCTATAGCAAAAGCATATGTTGTACAGGATTATCAGATAGAGAATAGTAAGTTAGATGGTGAACCGATTAGTACAGAAATTCCAAACCCATTGGCAATAAATCTATACACATTGGGATATGATAATAACAAAAACCTATCTAAGTTAAATCCTGCTACAAAATACAACTTAAAAAATTACATAGCGTATCACAGATTACTTACAGATGCTGTAAATATTAAAGATGCGTATATTGTAAATATTGGTATTGATTTTGAAATCATTGTACTTCCTGAATATAATTCAAACGAAGTACTACTCAGAGCTATAAATAGAATGAGAGAGTATTTCAATATTGAAAATTGGAGAATTAATGAACCAATCAACCTATCAAATGTATACATAGAATTAGATAAAGTAGAAGGGGTACAGACTGTAGTCCGACCTAGTAAGAATGGAGTAGGTGGTTTACAAATTTACAATAAATTTAATGGTAACTATGCACCAAACAAATATAGTTTACTTACAGCTACTAAGAATGGTATTATCTACCCACCTAAAGACCCTTCTATTTTTGAAGTAAAATTTTTAGACTCGGATATACGAGGACAGGTTATAACGCAATCATTCTAAATGAGGATACAATATGATTTACAGAATATACGGACATAAAGATTCTACAATCTACGAACCAAGCACTCGTAAGGCACAAAATACTGGAAAAGATGAAATTTTAGAAGTAACTAAATTTTTTGATGAGCTTGGTGGTGGTTTTACTGGGAACAGCCGAATCCTTACGCAGTTCGATATAGCCGAATTATCACAATCTATAGTTAGTGGTGATGTAACTGGTTCAGAGTTTAGATTAAACTTAACATCTACTGAAGAGATAGAAATTCCAGCTGAATATACATTAGAAATATATCCAGTATCACAAAGTTGGAATGAAGGATTGGGTCAATTTTATGATACACCAATAAACACATCCGGTGTAAGTTGGGAACGTAGAAACTCAGTAACACTGTGGGATGTTGAAAATACCAAAGTGTTCAATGGTACAATACCAAGTAGAATACCAGATAAGGGTATCGTGTTGTATGAAGGGTTCGACGATGGTATTGGTAGTGCGTTTTTAACAGAATCCATAAACGATATATTTGGAAACGAGCCGTCTTTAATACATGAAAATAGTAAGTTAACGATATCCGCATCTAATTTTTCGGGAACAACATTAGTATTCCCAGCTGAATTATCAGCTAGTGTTGAATATGGTATTCAGTTTCAAGTAGATCCTGGAGATTTTGATGATATAGTTTTTAGAATCAAAGACCCAAATGGAGTATTGAAAACTGAAGAAGATTATGAAGATTTGGTTGGAAACATTACGACAGCATCCACACAATCATTCACAATCCTAGCAGATGCTACTGGTCAACATGAGTTGAGGTTTACATTTTTTGATGGGCAAGATAATGGTACAACCACTAAAGGATTTTTTGATGAAATCTATGTACATCAAAAAGGTGATGGTTTAATTGTATGGGAAACATTTACACAGAATAAGGGTGAGTTTGTTTTACGAAATGTAGTAAAAGAAACATTAGATGCCGATGTTAGAATGTTCGCTTCAGAATCTAAACTAAATCTATACTCCAACAATGGTGGCGGAGATGCATCATATATAGCTGATTTAACATCAGGTTCAACTTACTATGTATCGGCATCTTTAACACCAACCGACTTTTCTAAAATAGATTTTACGTTATACGACCCGAATGGTTTAAAAACCAGAGAAGGTATAGAAAATCTCACATCATCATTTACAACAAATGCTGTACAAGCAATCGAATACACACCATCGTTTAGTGGTAATCACATTTTTGCATATACATACTACAATCCAGATGGTACGCCGGCTAGTGGTTCGCTAGACAATTTTAAAATCGAATACTCAGGTTCATTACCAATATCAGAAGTTTCTGAGGCCGGATATCAAATTCAAGCTGGTGGTGGAACCTGGTACACCTCATCATACAACGGAACGGAGTATGAGCAAGTATTTACACGATATAACAAAAACCTAAATGTTGAAGTTACTGAGTATGTCAACGATTGGTTGAGTGGTAATAGAGAAAACAATGGGTTTATAATAAAACGACCAGTAGCGCAGGAAAGCGGTTCTATACGCTATGGTTCATCTAAGTTTTTCTCAAACGATACACATACAATATATGTACCTACATTAGAAGTTAGATGGGATGATAGCTCATTTGTAACGGGTTCTTTAGATGAGTTGATAGCGGATGATATAACTGTATACGTTAAGAATCTAAACAGCGAATATAAAGAATCATCTAAGGCTAAGATACGGATTGTTGGTAGAGAAACATATCCACAACGAACATTTATAGATTCAAACCCATATACTACAATTAAATATTTGCCCGAAACTACTTATTACCAGGTGAGGGATGTTGAAACAAATCAAGTATTAATTCCATACAATACAAACTACACAAAAGTGAGTTGTGATTCAACTGGAAACTATTTTGATTTTTGGTTCGATACACTTCAACCAGAAAGATACTACCAATTTGAATTCAGAGTGGATAGGTCTGGTTTAAAAGAATATTTCGATGGGTTCGTATTTAAAGTAATTAGATAATGGCGGAAAAGAATACAGATAGTGTTGAAGGTAACTTGAATCGGAGAGAGATTAAACGTAACTCATCGAATCAAATTGTATCCTATACTCTCAAAGAAAACTCAACTGATGAGTATGGCTATCACATTGTCCCTGCGACTCAAACTCATTATGAGAAAGAAACATATGCCAGAACAATTGATAGATTATCTAATGAGCTAACAAATGTACGTCCGAATATACCTATTGAAATAATAGAGCAGAAGTTCATATCAGAAAAGAAAATATATGTAAATTCAGTTCCAAACGATGTAGACGACCCGTTTGATGATTTGTTTAGTGGTAGGTACGAAATAACAGAAGATGCAGAAACATACGAGCGTAATAGAGATTACCATAGTGTGAACCCATCATATTATGATGCTGCAGAGTATGCTCGTCGTGATTTTGAGTTTAAAGGTTTCCGTAAAATATATTGGGATAATACTATATATGGACCACCCTTAGATGAGAATGGGTATAGGATTACAAAAGAATTAATAGATAGTGGTAAGAGTATTCGATTAAAAACCACAATTGGTGTGGGTAATGAAATCTCACCAAATAAGGATGTTGCTTTAAGATTGGCTTTCTTTAGAAAAAGACCACCATATGAACCAAGAGAAGAATTTGCACAGGCGTACACTAATGTGGGGCCAGGTGAATACTTATACTTATCTACTACATATGATGTTCTTAATGAAGAAATGACGGAGGGTGACCTTTGGCAAGTTCATGCACAGTGTGGTAATGCATCCGCAAACTTTTTTCAATATGGTGAGAAATCCATACTTACGGTAGAAGTATTTGATGGGGATAACCCAGTAGAAGAGGGTGATTATGGTGCATTCGATGTGGGTATAATTCCATTAAATCAACGTACACCAGCATCAACACTTCCTGAAAATCCAAAAGAAGTAGGGGATGACGGTGATGATGGGGAGATTTTTGAAGAAGAGTTATCACGTAAGGAACAACGAAAAGAACGTAGAGCTGAACGTAAGGCAGACCGAAAAGCTCGTAGAGCCGAACGAAAAGAAAACAGACAAGAAAAGCGTGAAGATAGGCGTGAAGATAGACAGGAACGACGTTCAGAACGTAAAGAAGAGCGTAGTGAACGTAGAGAAGCACGGCAAGAGAATAGGCAGAATCGTAGAGAAGAACGAAAAGAGGGACGTGCTGACCGTAAAGAGGACCGTAAAGAACGCAGACAGAATCGTAGAAATCGTAGACGTAATCGTAGACGTTAATAGGGTGTAGATATGGCTATAAATAGATTTCAAAATCCAAACATATTGGTTGAAACGAAAGTTCCTGTATTAGGGGTGCAGACCTATGAGTTAGTAGATGCTTCTAATCAAAGAACAAGTACAAAACCACTCCAACTCACCAATCGATACACATCTGGTACTAAGTTGGAAACTGAAAAACACATTTATTCAGCAGATGAACTAATACACTCAGCTGTTGAAGAATTAGATTATGATATTGATACAAGTGAAGAGGCATCTGAATTAAATCTGCTAGTTAGACCTGAGAACGATGTTAGACTGGCCGGAATAAAAAGTGGGTACTATTCAATTGTTTATAATTTTTTAAAAAGAAGAACTGGGACTTTAAAAATAGTAAACATCAACTCGGATGGTACTGAAATAGAGGTCGAAGCCGATACCACATTAGTTGATATATTTTCTAAATATGGGCCAGGTGGTAAGTATATCGAAGATACACATCAACCAAATCTTATTTTAAACTTTGGTGAAAACAAAATTCATACAATAACTGATATGAGTTTTGAAAACAATGAAAGAAATGGCGAGACGGTTTCCACTGTCAGTTTCCCTACAGATAAAGCTAATGGTAAAGATACATTTTTTGCACCATCTATTGAATCTGAAAATGAAAATCGATGGGTAGAATTCTACACATCTAGGAAACGAACACCATCAAACGACTTGGTATATGAAACAACCGGCCGCAGTGCAAAATTTAATATAAGTTTTGATGAAAAAAATAAACCATACTATGAAATAGAAAAAAATATAAATGGTGAGGGTATATACTATTCAGAAAACGAAACATCTGAAGATAGGCAGTACAATATACCTATGGGACAATATTACGATATACCACCCACTGCTGCAGGCAAAACTGGAAAGCGTAGACTCTCTTCTATAAAAAAATTCTCTAAAATACGTTACTACGATTCATCATTTAAAGTTAATCAAGTAAAGCGTGTTATTTTAAAACTGTACAAGCCATTAGAAGATGGGCTGTTACCATTAGATTGTAAAATTGATGAGGTACTTAGAGATTCATATATTGATAGAGTATTGGTATATGAAACTAAAAAGAATGTAGAAACAGAAAACTTCTCAGCACCAAACTTTAAAATTGATATGGGTAACTATGGTAAATCCACAGGTACCGATTTAAAAACTTGGAACGACTTATTAGATGCTAATTTAACAACATCACAAAGAATTGTTGATAAGTACATAAGTTCTTCTTTTGGTGGAGTTGATTTAAATGTAGATTACACATACTTTGGTAACTTTGTAAAGTACTCTTCTGCTGTTGAGCGGGTGAATAATTTTAAGTATAAGTTAGAGTTGATAGAATCGTTCGATGCCAGAATAAAACAATTAAATACTGTAAGTGGTTCTGAAGCATTAACAAATGTTTCACAATCAATCACTAGAAAGAACAAAGTTGTTAGTGGTATGGACGGGTGGGAACGGTGGATGTATAACGAATCCACAGGTTCACTATACACACACCACAGTTCATCGAACTACCCACTTACCCCTTGGCCAAAGCAACAACTATATCCACCTGTACAGTTTAGTGTAACATCATCAGAGGGTATAGCTCACCAAAAGGGGTTGATTGACTCGGCGAGTATATATGATTCCTTAAATGATGCAAGATTAACTAAAGTAATACCATCAGCGATAGTAGAAGATACATTAAATCAAGATTACATTCTATTCATCGATATGATTGGACATCATTTTGATATTACTTGGAGTTACATAAATTCGCTAACATCAATTCATACTCGTGAAGAACACCCATATGATGGTATGCCAAACGAACTACTATATGATGTGGCCAAAACAATGGGATGGAAACTCACACAAGGTAAAGATAGGTCGGAGTTGTGGGAATTTGGATTAGGTACTGATAAATTTGGTAACGTAATCAATAGTGGTTCACTACGCTCTAAACCTCATGAGCAGATAAACTATGAAGTTTGGAGGCGTATTGTAAACAACATCCCATACTTGTTAAAAACAAAAGGTAGCGCTAGAGCGGTTAAGGCATTGATATCAACATATGGTATACCACAAACATTCCTCTCAATCAGAGAATATGGTGGGCCTGTAATTGAAACCGATGTTAGACCTTATTGGGAGCACGATAGATATGTTTATCATTTAGAGTTAGAATCTTCGCTAACCAATGGACCCTTAGAGAGTGGTGCTCATGTAAAACTTCCTTGGGGTAAAATAGATGATGTGGATGATGATGGATACATCAATGGCCAAAGTATAACACCTGATGTTGTAGAATTACAAATACAGCAAAACGTAGCTCAAAACACAACCATAATGCATAAAAACACTAATGGTAGACTCTTAATGTTAGACGAGATGTTGCCAGATTGGGCAGTTGTGTATGAGAGTACTTCAACAAGTGCAACGGCAACGCGTGGTAATATTCACTTATATCTAAATGGTACTCCATTAACTAACGCACCAATTAAATCAGCTAGTATTATGGATGTACCTCTTTTTGATTCCACAATGAGTACGTTGGTAGTTGAAAGAGAAGTTTCTACTGATGATATAACACAAGATAATAGTTACAAGCTACAATACAGAAGAAGCAACAAAGATAGAATTACTATAAGTCGTTCCGCAAGTATATCGGTAGATGGCGCTACCGAATCGGGATACAATGGTGCATGGACTGGTAGCCAAGCAAACGATTCCGCCAACATATTATATATCGGTAAACCCACCAATGGTCAAGAGGGTACAACACCAATCGTAGGTTTGCCTATAGAGGGTGCTATACAAGAAATTAGATATTGGGCAGAACCATTAAAAGATATTGTAATTGATGAACACACTTTATCAAGAGAAACATATCATGGTAATTCAGCAACATCATCTTTCTACGATTTAAAACTGCGTATTATTCCAGATTCTCAAGTCAAAAATTGGCCTGAGTATGATACGTTAGACTCTCTAAATAATTTTATATCCTCATCGCATCCCAATCAACGAATAACAGAAACTTCAGATGGAAGGGCTCTAAGAGCACACTTCATAGGAATGGAAAAAAATGATTTGAAAGGTGTAACTGAAGAATATTATACAAAAGTACCTTCGGCTGGCGCGAACAATATAATGAACAATAAAGTTAGAATCGAAAATAACAAATTAACTGGCATTCTTGATTCAGAAAAGAAAAAAGAAAAATCACAATATGATACAGCACCTGTGGATTCAAATGTGGTTGGTGTTTACTTATCGGCAACGCGTATGTATAATGAAGATACTTACAATCATACTGGATATTTTGATATCGATGATTACATTGGTAATCCTGATAGAAGGGAGGGGTTTACAGAACAAAACGAAGAATTGGATTATGTTCGAAGGGAAGTGTTTAGAAAATACTCAGCAAAGAATTTGATTAATACTACAATTGATATGTTAGCTAAGTATGATATGTCGGTGTTTGAACAGATTAGGCAAACTATTCCAGCGAGAGCGGATTATAATTCTGGTATTTTGATTGAGCCACATATTTTAGAGAGGCCTAAAGCAAAATCAAAAGTACAAGTTACACAAACCAGACCTGTTTATGAAACGGTTATTACTGCCACACGACCAATAACATCCACATATACAAACTATGAAACTAGCATCACCGCATCGGATATATATAGTATATCGGCAGACCGTAGACAATACGATGCACTAATCGATGATACAGATGTGTACGCATTATCAGCCGAACGTACTCAATACGATGCACTAATCGATGATACAACTGTATATAATTTAACTGCGGACCGTAGACAATACGATTCTTTAATTGATACTTCAGTACTACGAATTATCACAGCTCAAAAAGATGATTTGGAGAATTTGGGAAATCCACAGATTAGAGATATGTACGCACCATCCACATATGAATACACAATTTTAAGCTATTCATCATCAGCTGATATTGGGTTTGGTAATAATTGGACTACTGGTTCAAATGGGTATTGGAACTATAATGTGCTTGGAACAAATGTATCAGCAAGTAGAGAATCTAAATACGCACAGCGAAAGGTATATTTTTACGATACATCCTTATCAGCATCATTGAAGTTGAGTAATTCATCATCATTATTACCAGCTGAAGTATCTACAGATGAGCTACCAATTGCAGTTCAAAATTTAAGATACTTGGGATGTAAGCTACGTTCAGACTCATTAACCACAAACTCATCAGATACACCAGATGGTAGACCGGTAATCGAAATATTTAAAGCAGACCCCAACGTATTAATCTACACATCCCAAACAGCTGAAGAGGGTAATTTGGATGTAGATACTGTGACTGGACTTACCACGTTGGATGTAACTGAGCTAGCAGTAAATGAAGATATTCGATTTACTCGAATGCAAGAATACAAAGATGAAGTCAAAACGTTCAGACGTAAGTTAGAAAAATTGATTGAAATTGAAGATAATCGTTCAGCTGAATTTGATGCTAGATATAAAGTAGAATTAATTCGTCGTGAACGTGAGCTAGAAAGACGTGACGAGTTTAATATTTTGAATGGTGATTCTGTAGATAACGCACCACCAACAGACCCACCACCACCACCACAACCAATTAGTGCGACTGGTACATAATTATTATCATGAGAACAGAGAAATCAAATAAAACAAATGTTGATAAGACGGTGGATTCATTGAATCAGCTGATTCAAACACGTTTAGAAGAGCGCTCGGCCAAACCACTCATAACTTCTCCAGAAAAACCGATTGATGAATCTACTAAGTTAGATGAAGTTATCAAAACTCCAAAATCAATTATCGATACTGGTAAACCTTTAGAAGAAAATAAAGTACTGGATACATTCGATAAGACCAGAGAAGAAGATGTGATTGAGTTATTGAAACCCAATACCATAGATTCACTCAGACCAGCAATCAGGCCCGTAGATTCTAAAGGGTTACCAAACTCTGATAGACGTAGGTTATACAAAGAAGAGTTTGACCGTAGAAAATTAGATGATGCTCGTGGTGATGATTTAAAAGAAGCATTTAATGATGAATTGGAGAGGAGACGTACATTTCAAAAAGAATTAGAACTTATGAAGTTAGAATTTGATTTGTATCTAAAAGAAACATATCCAGATATTGTTGGTGATAAAATTATAAAATCTGGTTCTGAGGTATTGGTCAAGCAAAAGTTAATCGCTGATAAAAAATTAAATGAGGATTCAAAAAATTCTATAAAGAAAAAGATGGTTACTCGTGTTGAAAGTGAAAAGTTAAGAAAACAAAAAGAAAACAGAATGCTCATTAATACACGTAGTAACGATGAAATTTCTACATTTTTAGAAGAAGAGATAATTATAGAACAACAGGAGAAAAAAAATAGGAATCCTGAAATTCGACAAATGAATACTGTTCAGAAACAAATAAAAGAAGTTAAGGAAATGGAAATCAGAATGGGTAGACCTATAGTACCACATAGGGATATAGTCGAAAGTGAAGATTCTGATTTTGATAAAAACTCTTTAACTAAATCGAGCGATATACTTATAAAGGGTGATGATAAAACATCTGAAGAAAATTATAAAGAACGTAGAGATTCATTAGAGCAATTAAGACAATCGCTCAATGATAGGGATGTAGAGGAAGATTTTGCTGTAAAACTTGATAAAGAAGATAGGCAAAAGGTGGATGATTTGGTAAAGGGTAAAAAAAGCCAAAACTTAATGTAAAAAGTTTTTTCTTCATATTTATATAAGAAACAAATTGTAAAAGGGCAATAATATGGGATATTTAGATAATTCGTCGATAACTGTAGACGCTATCCTAACAAAAAAGGGTAGAGAGTTATTAGCAAAGGGCAGAGACTTCTTTGTTATCAGTCAATTCGCATTGGCAGATGATGAAGTAGATTACGAACTGTGGAATCCAGCACACCCGCTAGGTTCAGACTATTATGGAATCATAATTGAAAACATGCCAATCGTTGAGGCAGTAACAGATGAAAATTATTCATTAAGATATAAGTTGTTAACTTTACCAAAGAATACTATCCGAATTCCAATTATAAATTCAAACCCAAGCTCAATTACAATGGAAGAGGGTGGACAGACTCAGGTGGTAACAATAGAAACCAAAAATGGTGGAAATGAAACATTGGGTTACACCGTAACACTACTAAACTCCGATGCAGCTGATATCGTTGGTGATGGAAGTGGTATCGCAAACAATAGTGATGTTGTTGGTGCTAATGAAGATAGAAGAAGTGTTACTGTTAGTACAAATAGAACAGTAAGAATTAGAACTAAAGTACTGGCCGATAATACCGATATTTCAACTAAGTTGTTTGTTGTAGGTAATGAGACTGGTGGACGTACGGAAATTGATTTGACGGTTACAAACAACCCAGATATCTCAGTAGGTAACACATTAGATTCAACATTTGGATAATTAAAAAGGGAATAGGATATGGCAATTTTACCAGCAGGTTCGTTTAATACATCAAAAAGAGTATACACGGCATTTAAAGTAGGGGATGTTGTAGAAGGTGGTGTAGAAAAAGTAACCAGAGGGTTGTGGAGTGGTAACGTAGGAACACTAACTACATTCTTTAGTTCATCAGCACAATCAGCTACTCAGAAAGAATATTACTACGAAGTTTTCGATGGGATATCAACAGATTCCACATCTGAATCACAATTTTCAGTAACGTATGGCCATAATCAAGGTAGTGGTTCATTGGGCCAAAATGAGGATTCACCATCAAATGCCATCTATTCACAATACGCACAAATCCTACTACCAGATAATCAGAGAACATTCTCGTTCAATAGTGTATCCACAGAACACATATACGCTATCAACTTTAATAGAGCTAGGTTAAAAGATAGATTGGATCCTGGTAATTTTGAATTACATCTCGCTTCGTTAAATGGTGATGATGTAGCACGTAATAACGACCACACTGGTTCCAACGTAACAGTTGATGCTGATAACAATAAAGTTATTCAGTTGATTGATGATAGTGGTGATACCCAACAATCCGCAACACAAATCGGAAGGGTACATAATTTGGTATCAGGTTCAATCTTAAATGGTGTGTACTCACCAAAAACATATTACGGCCAGGTTTACCCTGAACAGGGTGTGATTGTAATGAACGCAGATACGTTAAATACAGATTTAGAGTTTAATACAGTAACTGGTTCAAATGTTAATGGTGATAACGCATTTAAATTGTTCACATCTATAAGTGGGGCAGCTGTTTTAGATTCAACTGAGTTTGGATTCGCCGCAAGAAACGAAGAGAGAGTTCAATCTACATTCTACTTTGTAAGAGCTAAGAACGGTGAATATAACTTCTCAAATAACCCATCATTTACGACTGGTTCGAATGGCGCGTTTTCTCAACCGACATTTACGAATAATCCAAAATCATATATTACAACTGTTGGGTTGTATAATAGTTCACAAGAACTATTAGCAGTAGCTAAGTTATCACAACCAATTCTGAAATCATTCTCTAATGAAGTTCTGGTAAAAGTTAAACTTGATTTTTAAGAACGATAATGAATTATAATGGCAGAAGCTTACAAACCAATCAATGGGGGTGGCGTACAACTAAGACCATTCAACACATATAAACGATGGATTGTAGACCATGTGAACTATCGAAACGATTTGTATTCACATTCGGTCTTAAAAGGTATATCGCCAGAACATAGCGAAAAGATAAACGTTTCCGAGTCAATTGGACTTCCTGCTTATAGAGAAGTTGATGAGATTGATAATTCGAACTCCAACTCCACAACCTTTCTGAACTCAAAACATCAGAAGGTTGTGTGGTCTGGACTCAATCAAATGTTTTACAAACATAGAGCACGCAATGAGCATGATTTGTATGCGAGTGCATCTATATTTTCAATCCCACATAATAGGTTGGGAGATGGTGTTCGGCCTGAAAGTGTAATTATAACAGATACAAGTACTTCATCAAGTAACAATGATTTCTTACTTATAAAAGATTCTAAGTTAGATGAGTATCATGGTAAGTTATACGATGATAATATAGATACTGGTTCATATGCACCCTATGGGAATCTGATAGGGTATTGGGGATTCAACGATGAAGTTGTACCGAGATACGCTAAACTTGATAGGGTGGTTGAAGATAGAAGTGGTTACCTAAACGATGGTAAAGGTATAAACATAAACTATACACCGGGTATATACACAACCGGTGATTACGAACTCCCATCTGGCACCAAAGCTACATTTGATGGTTCAACATCATATATTTTGGTAAACCACAATCGAAAATTAGATTTCTTTGAATCAGAAGATTATTCTATATCTATGTGGTCTATCATACCACCATCTCAATCGGCTGATGAGTATAACTATAATTGGTTACTCTCAAAATCAGGAACTTACAGAGATTTCACCGAAGATAAAAAACGTAAACAGGTGATGTACAACCGTAATATCGAAACTGATATATATCCATTTGATGTAAAGATAGGTAATCAGAATTTATTATCTGATAGCGGTAAAATATTTGCATCAATATCAAATGGTGTATTAACGACTGAGGTTACATCAAGCACTAACCTAAACGATTCAATAGCACACCACGTTGTATTTAACAAAACCGGCTCTAACTTAGAATTGTGGGTAGATGGTACACGAGAATCCATACAACCACTCAGAGGTAATATGAAAGGAATTCATAATAAATATGATATGGTTATGGGTAGTAAGTTCTTATCCGATGGGTATGGTGAAGATACCAATGATGGGCTTGGTACATTTAGTGGTTCACTTGATGAAATCAGAATTTATAATAAAGCACTAACACAGACGGAGATTGGGCTACTTTCTGATAATGATTATGTAACGGGTTCGGCGTATCAAACCTCACAGGTGGGTGAGATTTTTTATAAGCATGGTATTGTGGTAGTATCAGACCCAAGACCATTATACAGATATGTACTCGTTGGGGGTACTGGTAATTGGGATTATGATAACTCAATAAATAATGGTTGGAATGTAAAGTACAAATCTACAAAAGAACTGCACGAAATAAACGTATTGTGTGAAGTTGGTTCAAATGAATTTAACATATCACAAAACCCAACATTGAAAAAAAATAATGATGTAAATGCATCGTTATTGAAGCCATTTGTAACGGGTTCTGATTTTAAACCATACTATACAACCATTGGTTTGTACAATCCAAATGGTGATTTAATTGCAATTGGTAAATTAGCATCAGCGATTCAAAACAGAGATGATGTAGATATCACTATAAATGTTAGATTAGATTTGGATGGTGCATTCGGAGCACCATCTACCGGCTCATTAGAACCAATAGGTAAACCTAAGACTGTTGTAGAAACTACAAACTCAAAAGGAAAGAAAACCTACATATGGGGTAAAACCGATATACCAAATATATCTATATAAAAGAAAAGTTATGGCAAAAGGAAATTGGTCTCACATTCAAAAGATGAAGGGTCATAAAAGTGGGTTGGAAACCCGAATTGATGAGCAACTTCAATCACAAGGTATTGATGGCGAATACGAACAACACGAAGTATCCTATACAATCCCAGCAACCACCCATTCTTATAAACCTGATTTTAGATTACCTAACAACATTTTTATAGAATCAAAGGGGTGGTTTCTGCCAGAAGATAGAAAAAAACACTTACTTATAAAAGAACAAAATCCTGATATGGATTTACGATTTGTTTTACAATCCCCTAATGGTAAAATTTACAAAGGTTCAAAGACTACATATGCACAATGGTGTGAGAAGAATGGGTTTAAGTGGGCTAAGAAAGAAATACCGCAAGAATGGATTGATGAAAAATCATCTGTGAAATTTTTTGGATAATTAGAATATTATTCGTATATTAGTAGTTATGGAAGAAAGACTACTCTTACTACTAGAATCGGTTTTGGGTAAATCGAAAAAAACCTCTGGCGATAACTACGCGTTTTGGTCACCATTTGTAAATCACCACAAGCCTAAATTAGAGATTAATATTAAGTTGAACTCTAATGGTGATAATCCATGGCATTGTTGGATATCTGATGAGAAGGGGAAATCAATCCGTTCTCTATTTAGAAAACTTAAAGTATCTAAAGAGATTTGGGATGAGCATAATTCTATTTTCAGTA
>Ga0055584_100002115_pt1 | contig 19589 bp, 21 predicted proteins | sample OSDHelmetaG_FD_58716 | JGI IMG/M metagenome (GOLD analysis project Ga0055584, IMG submission 58716) | Pelagic marine sediment microbial communities from the LTER site Helgoland, North Sea, for post-phytoplankton bloom and carbon turnover... | ecosystem: Environmental > Aquatic > Marine >... | reverse complement strand
TTCAAGGATTTCTTGAACTTTTTTAATGTCTTCACTATCAAAATATGGCCAACTATTCATTTTTGTCTTTCATAATAATTATCTCATCCTTCTTGCTGGATTACCAAAGAAAGTACCCTCAGTGTCAATATCATTTAAAATAACTGCACCTATACCAATATTTGCATTACTCATAATATTTAAATTTTGTCTTAAAGAAGAGTTTGTTCCTAAAAAAACTTGATTTCCTATTTTGCAATTACCACTAACTCTTGCTCCTGGACATGAAGTAAAAAAATTTCCTATTTTACAATCGTGTCCGATGGAAGAATGAAAATTAATTTGAGCATGACTACCTATGACCACATCTATTGATATAACTGATTCTGCAGAAATAATACTACCTTTACCTATTTTTGAAAAAGGTGATATTCTAGAAGATGGATGTATAATTGTTTGATAATTAGTATCTTTTGGTAATGATTCTACGATTTTTTTTCTTATAAGAGAGTCTCCAATAGCTATAACCATAGCACAAGAATTTGAATCAAAATCACTTTGCATTAAAACCGGGTATCCCATAAAAAATTCTGAACTATAATGATCGTCAGAAACAATAAAGTTTTCTATTTCAATATCGGTCATTACATTTACTATTTCAAAAGCCTCTTTAGCATAACCTCCTGTTCCAAAAATAGAAATTTTATTTTTCATTATTACTACCTTTAAATTTTTTCATAGTATCATTATTACTTGAATTTACATCTGTATTATCAAGAATTTTAATTATTGTTTTTAGTATGATTTTTATATCAAGATAAAAACTTTTATTTTTAACATACCAAATGTCTAAATCAAATTTTTCTTCCCAACTTAATTTATTTCTTCCATTAACCTGTGCCCATCCTGTAATTCCTGTCCTAACATTAAACCTTTGTTTTTGATGATTATCATATAAATTATTGGTATAGTATTCATGTAATATTGGTCTAGGACCAACAAAGCTCATATCTCCTTTTAAAATATTTATAAGTGTAGGTAGTTCATCAATACTTAATTTTCTTAGGTATTTTCCTGAATTAGATATTCTTGATTTGTCAGAACTAAGTTTTCCATTAGAATCAAAATTATTATTCATTGTTCTAAATTTAATAATCCAAAATGCTTTCCCATTTTTACCTGTTCTTTCTTGAGTAAAAAAAATAGGCTTCCCAATATCAAAAAAAATGACAATGGAAATAATAAAAATTAAAGGAGCAAAAATAATACAAAGTGCTAAAGCTGAAAAAAAATCAAATAAGTTCTTGAGCAAATTATACATTAAATTAAACTCCTAACAACTAAGATAAATTTTTCTAAAGCACTTTTGGCATTAAAATGTAATTCTCCAAATTCTTTATTCATTTTACCCAGCTCTTCAATTTCAACTTTATTCATTTTACTAATTTTAAGTATTTTTTTTGAAAATGCATTTTTATCATTAAATGGAATAGAAACTAAGCCTTTAGAATCTTTCATTCCTGCATAGTGATAAGGACCAATTCCAATTGTAAAAAGACTATTTTTCATATAATCAAAAACCTTTACTGGATTTAAACCATATTTATAAAGTTCCTGAAAATTATTACTTAAAGAAATTCCAAAAGATGCCTTATTATATAGATAAAGTAATTCCGATTTATTCTCTGTTCTTTCGATTAAGTAAAAGTTTCCATTTTCAATCTTTGATGTATGTACTTTCAATGACTCAAAGTAATCACCACTTCCAATAAATAGTATAGCTACTCTTGATTTAACTTCTCCGGGAAAATTATTGATTATTTGCTCAAGACCATACAGCTTACCAATTGTTCCTGCATAAATACCAAAATGTTTATATTTATCAATTCCAGGTAATTGATCATAGATAGATGAATCAAATTTTATACTTTCATGTTCAACCTCAAAAGCGTGAATATGCTTAAAGGGTTTACTAATTTTAATGTCTTCTAAGTATTTATGAAAGTTTCTAAGGTTAGATATTATAAAATCTGCATTTTTATACAAGTTTCTTTCAATTAGCCTAAAAAGAACTATTACAGGATGAAATCTACTAAATTTATGAATTATTTGTTGTGTCAACGGCCATATATCTCTTATTTCAAGCAAAAATTTTGATTTCATTTTTTTAGCATGATTTTTTCCGACAAAAGCTGTAAATAAATCAGGGCTACTTGCTATTATTAAATCAATTTTATCTTTTGAAAATCTTTTTTTAAGAAAGAAATTTAGATTAATGCTGAAAGAAAATGCTCTTACAAGCTTAACAAAGAGATTAACTTTTTTTGAATGAACTTCATTTACAAAGTGTACATTGACACCTTCAATAGATAAAAATGATTCATTCAACTTTTTGTTTTTTACCTGGTAGTTGTTTTTAGAAGTAATAAGATGAACATTATATCCCTCATCACTTAAAACTCTAGCAAAATGAAAGTGTCTTTGACCTGAAGCATTAATTCCTGGAATTCCTGCAAAGTGATTAATAATTAGAATTTTTTTCATAATTTAAATTGTCATATAAGTTTAATAGTTTTGATGCTTCACGCTCCCAATTCCAGTCCTTCAATATTTTTTGCCTTCCGTTCTTTCCCATTTCTTTAGCAATGTTTGGATTTTTTAATAAATAATCTAACGATTTGCGGATTTCTTCTTTGTTTGTTTCTTTTAAAATTATTCCACATTTATTATCATTTATAATTTTACTCAATATATTCATATTTGAGCATATAACGGGTATTCCTGCAGCCATATATTCTAGCATTTTAATCGGAATAGCATCTTGATAACTATTTAAAGATTCAACTATCTGAAAACCTACTTTAGATGTATTTAACATTTCTATTATTTTACGTCTACCAACAAAACCTTTATATTCAATATTATGCCAATTTTTATTTTCTACTACTTCTTTTTCTATTTTTGAATTTTCAAATTGTCCAGCTATAACGAAATGAAATTTACTTAAATTACTATAAGACTCAATTATTTCAATAATACCTCTTCTTCTTGAAATTACTCCTATATATACAGCTATATCATTTCTATTACTCCAACTATTTATATTATTAAACTCTTCTAAAATTGGATAATTATTAATATCTAATGTATTGGAGTTGATTTTTATATATTTATCTCTTATAAAAGAAGTGGCGGTAATTATGAAATCAAACTTCTTTAAAGCGTAACTTGCATAAAAGCCAAAGAAAATAGATGTAATTTTTCTTAAGATAAAAGGAATCCAACTTTTTGTTAAAATATCCTCAGCTATATCTTCATGAGCATCAAATATTACTTTTTTACCTATTTTCTTTAACTTTATGCCAAGGGGAATCAATTCTGGATCATGGATATGATATATATGGCTATCGAGCCTTAAAGCTTCAAGATAAATTTTTTGAGAGATTTTAAACATTCTCTCAAATCTATTTTTTGCTATACCAACATCTAAAATTTGAACATGATTTTTGATTTCATTTTTTTTACCATCACTGACAATCAAGTGTGTATTAAATTTTTTTGATTTTTGAAGCGATGTACATTGTTTAATAAAAATTCTAATATCATATCTGTTGTGTACTGAAGTAATATGGCATACACTAACTAATTTTGACATTATAAACCTTCTCCCAAATAGCTATACTGTATAATCTCCACTTTAGTCTGTTATCATAGCTTTTAATGTTTTTTAAGATTTTATCAACGTGACATATTTCATTTAAAATTTGAGAGTTTTTAATGACTGTTTTTATATCAAACGACAAAGAATCAATCCATGTTGATTCGGGGGCATTAAAACCAAGCTTATTTTTTCTCCATGCAATTTCACTGGGCATTTTTTTACTGATAATTTTTCTCAAAACATATTTTGTCCACCCTTCTTTAATTTTGTAATCAATATCAATACTTAAGGCAGTTTCAAGAACTTTATAATCAAGAAAAGGTAGTCTTGCTTCAATCGAGTTTCTCATGGAATTTTTATCTTCAAACTTTAAAAGACATGGTAAGTTTGTCGACATTATTTCTTTTTCTTGCAAACTAAAAATATTCAAATAGCTTGAGGCAAGCTTATCTAAAAAATTAAAATCATTACTATGAGGCTTCATAAAATTAGCTTTGCGTTTATAAACTATTTTTCTTAAAGATGAAAAAAGACTACCAATAAAAAATTTAGCAATCCAATATATTGTCATTCTTGAATTATTTTTATTTGACTCCCTAATGGTTTTTAACATTGTAAGAAATCCTTTTCTTTGAAAAATGTTTAAATAAGCAGAAGGATAATATTTTTCATACCCTAATAAAATTTCATCTCCCCCTTGTCCATCAAGCATAACCGTACAACCTATTTCCTTAGCTTTTTTCATAACAAAATATTGCATAAATATTGAAGGCCCTCCGAATGGCTCTTCTTGTGTGTAAGCAACCTCATCAATATGACTTTTAAAATCTTCTATAGATGGCTTTACAATAATTAAATCTAAGTTTGATATTTCCGAAACCTTACTTGCATAGTAACTTTCGTCGCTGTCTTTTTCAGTAGATTTTGCGTGAATTGCTGTAAATTTTTTATTGCTACTTTCTTTCATATATCTACTTGAAGCGATTGATGCAACTGTTGAACTGTCTAAACCTCCACTTAAACAACTTCCAACTGTAACGTCTGAACGCAATCTATAATCAATTGATCTTTTAAGTTCAGAATGAAATTTGTCAATAGATTCTCTTTCAGATAATTTTTCAATTTCTCTATGATGCGAAATCGAATAATACTTACTAATTGAATAATTATTTGTTTTTAAATCATAAGTAAGATTATGAGATTGCTTTAATTTTTTAACATCTTGGAAAAAAGTTTCTTCTGTATGTTCCTCAAAAGATGTTACAATAAAATCAATAAGGACTTTTTTATTTACTAAAACTTTTTCCTGAAATTCAATAATTTGTTTTATCTCAGAGCCAAAAACAAATTTATTTCCTATTTTACTGTAGTAAAGTGGCTTTATACCAAATCTATCTCTACTTAGAAAGATTTCATTTTTTACTTTATCATGAATTGCAAAAGCCCACATCCCATTAAATTTTTCTACACACTTTTTCCCCCAAAAATCATAGCTAGCAAGAATTACCTCAGTATCTGTACCAGATTTGAATTCATAATTATTCTTAAGTAGTTCATTCTTTAATTCTATATAGTTATAAATTTCTCCGTTAAAAATAATTGTATATCTATCTAGATAATGCATTGGCTGATGCCCATCAATGCTTAAATCTAAAATTGATAGTCTCCTGAAACCAAAAGCAAAGTTATTTTTTAAAAAATACCCCTTATCATTTGGGCCTCGATGTCTAATTAAATCAGTAATTTTTTTAATTTCAGATTTTTTTACTTCTTGGAAATCAATATTGATGATACCGCTAATTCCACACATTATTTATGATAATCCTCAATAATTTTGATAACGTTCTTGGTATGATTGTATCCTGTTATACAATCAGACGGACAAGTAAGGTATTTTAGAAAATGATTGATTTCATTTGTTAGTGGTTGGATTTCATTATTAAATGGTATATCAGCTTCACCATTATTAAAGTGTTCATAGTTTTTATTAATAGATATGTCTAAAATTTTTAGAGTTTTTTTCACATCATCAAATACTAAAGTTTTTTTATTTCCAATTACCTTAAGCTCTCTAATTTTTTTTGGATAATACCAGCTTACATCAATTTTAGCGCAAAGTTTATTATCAAATTTAAATCCTAAAGACGAGTAATCTGGATATGGAGAAAAGGTAAAGTTTAATTTATCTTTGATTACTGATCTTGGCTCAGCATCATTTGAGAAATACTGAATAAGACTTATATCATGTGGAGCTAAACTTGAAAATACATCGACATTTTCTCTCATTATACCAAAGTTTAATCTCTGACTATGAATCATCATAATGTCACCTATTTCACCCTTACTTACAATTTCTTTCATTTTAATGATAGCTGGGTGATATAAATAAGTATGACCAGACATTAAAAGTAACCTATCTTGTGCAATGCTTTTTAATTCTTTAAGATGAGACATTTTTTCTACCATAGGTTTTTCGACCAAAATATGCATATTGTTTGACAAACATTTTTTTGCAATTTCAAAATGAGTATGTGGCGGAGTTGCGACTACCGCAGCATTTATGTTTGAATGGGTAGTAATTAAGTCTTCAAAACTTTTAAAAAAATCAACATTACTATAGGAAGATTTTAAATCAGAATATGAATCTATCATTGGATCAACTACAGAAAGTTTGGATACAGCACTATTTTGATTTAATTCTCTTAAATGGTTTTTACCCCAGTAGCCAACTCCGAATAGTGCAATGTGATTTTTCATTAGTTTTGAATTAAGTTTTCATGTGAATATAGTGATAAAAAAAATAAAATTTGATAAGAAGAATCTATACTGCCTGTTACACAAAAAAGAACTATCATAAAAATTGATAATGCCATACCAATGTTATTATTTCTGATATTGTTAAATCCTATTAATAATATTTTTAAAAAAATCAAGAGGCCTACAAGGCCTAATTCGCATAAAACTTCTAAAAATATATTATGTGGGTACCATCCAGTAATATTCTGATTTATAAATATTGGAAAAGATTTGACACCACCACCAAAAAATAAAGTTTTAAAGCTTGAGGTCCATAGTTCAATTGCATTTGAAAAAAGATAAATTCTTGCTGAGTCGTCACCGGAATTCAATAAACCTAATAACCTAAAAATTGTACTGTTACCAGCAAGTAGATTATCTTGATTTTGAGCTAAAATTAATCCTACGACTAAAAAAAATAAAATTGTAACGATAGAAAAATTTTTAAAGTTAAAATTTTTAGCTAAATAAAATAATGCAATAGCCGTAGCAACAAAGGCGCCGCGGGCACCAATTATTAATAAAAATATTAATGATGAAATAAAAACAAATAGATAAAGGAGATTATTTGGTTTGTTAGTACTAAAATCATTTTTAATTTTTGTTAAATAGTCGAATGATATCAATATCAAGAATGAAAGCCACAGTCCTATATTTTGATATATTGATCCATCAAAATTTATTCCAACTAATGTAAAAATATTAATAAAGCCTGAAAGTTGATTATCAGCTAAAAAATAAAATGATAAAAAAGATGCCCCTAAATAAAAAAGGCTTAGGGTAAATATAACTTTAGTAACATATTGTTTTAGATTGGAAAAGTTTATACATAAAAAAATTGTTATTGTATTTATAAAATAGATTGATACATAATCTACTTGTGAGCGTTGTAGAAAAGTTGCATCAATCAGTCTTATTGAATACCACAATAAAAAAAAGAAATACCATAAAAGCATTTCTTGATTGGTAAAAATGTCTCTTAAATTTTTTTTATTTATTACAACAATAAATAAAAGAAAGATGCAACTCAAAATCATTAAGTAACTTTTTTCAATTGTAAAATAGTTAAATGGAAGATATGTATAAGAAAAAACTAATAAAAATAGTAAGAAACTAATGAAATAATTTTGAATCTTTTCAAGACGTAGGATCAACGTGATATTTCTTTAAACCTTATAATTATAGGTATTATAGTTGATATTAGTGCAGCTAAAACAAAGATAATAGTTCTACTGGGAGCAATTTTCATCGGCTTAATTGTTGGATACTCAATTATATCTAAAGACACTTGATTCTCTCTGGTTTCTTCAATTCGGTTAATTTCAAGTTCAGTGGCAAGTTGGCTTAAAACATCTCCTTTAATTGAAATTTTTCTTTCAAGTCTTTGTTTTAAAACAGTAAGCGAAGGAGATGGTGCAAAGTTTTTATTTTCTTTTAAAAATTTAGCGTAATCGTTTTCAAGCTCTTTTAATTCTTCTTCAATACCATAAATACGAGATAATATAAAGTCTTTTTTAGATGTTTTAGCATTCAAGCTAAACTGTGAGAGCTTATCATTGAGTAAATTTAATATTGAAGTCAAAATTTGGTTAGAAAGTTGGAAATTATCTGAATATAAATTCACAGTTACAATCCCTGTAAGCTTATCATGTCTAACTGAAATCATATTTTCTAGAAAGAATTTGTAATTTCTATATCTTTCTAGTTGCAAATTATCACTAGATGTCTCATTTCTATAATTCGAAATATAATCAAAAATTAAAACTCCTGAGTCATCGACACCTATTTCGATTTTCGATAGCTCATTGAAAAAGGTTTCTGACTTTATCATAGAGGAGAAGATTTGAGGACCCTTCGATTCTCCCCCTATGCCCATCGGTAAAAATGATGAAAAACTACTTAAAGATAATGCATTGGACTCTGCATTAGCTGACATAATTTGCGCTCTTGATTCAAACGTTTTTTCTGTTTGGGAAAAGTAGATTAGTCCTAATATTTGACAAAACAGAAAACTTCTTAAAAATAATTTTTTGTTATTTATCAGAAATGATTTTATTGATTTTAATAATTCCATAGTTATACTGTTTAAATAATTTCAATTAATATATTTTTTTCAACTTTAAATTTTCCACAACCACTAATGTTTTCTGAATCAAATGATAACTTATTAAGCTCTTTATCAACCCAATACAAAAACTTTGCAGGGTTGCCAGCATATAGTGCATATGGTGGAATGTCCTTTGTGACAACGGCTCCAGCTGCCACAACAGCATATTCACCAACTGTTACTCCGCATACAATTGTACAATTAGCTCCCAGTGTTGCTGATTTTTTAATTATTGTTTTTTCATAAAATTGTGATCCTCTTTGCGGGAATTCACTTCTAGGCCTCAAAACATTTGTAAATACCATTGAAGGGCCACAAAAAACATAATCTTCAAGCTCAACACCTTCATAAATTGAGACATTATTTTGAACTTTCACCCCGTTACCAATTTTTACATTATTTGCAATATTTACATTTTGACCTATAGAGCAATTTTTTCCTATAATAGAATGAGGTTGAATATGAGAAAAATGCCAAATTTTTGATCCTTTGCCAATTGAAACATCTTCATCAACGAATGAAGATTTATGAACAAAATATTTATTATTTGCTGACATATTAGTTGTAAATTACTTAACTCATGTTAATAAGCAACTATAAAACTTTCATTTCAAATTATATTGATAATGGTTATAAATTCATTTTTTTTGATGAATTAATCCAAAATAAAAATAAACAAATTATATTGAGGCACGATGTTGATCTAGATGTTGACCTAGCCTACGAAATGGCTATTCTTGAAAAGAATATGGGAATTAAATCAACTTATTTTTTTCTACTATCGAATAATTCTTATAATTTAATTAGCACTAAAAATCAAAAAAAATTGATAAAAATTAGGGAGCTCGGTCACAAAGTCTCTCTTCATTTTGACATGATGATTTATGATGATGTATATAAGGGATTAAAAAGAGAAGTTAAAATTTTTAATGAAGTGTTTAATGAAGAAATAAATATTATCAGTATACACAGACCTAAAAATAATTTTTTAGAAAAACCTGACGACTATTTTGACATTTCTAATTCCTATGAAAAAAAATATACAAAAGATATTTTTTATTTTGCGGATTCTGGAGGTGCTTTTAGATACGGTAATCCATTAGAGTCTGAGGCATTTAACTCAATTAGAAATATGCAATTGGTAATTCATCCTGTTTGGTGGATGATTCATGGTAATTCAGTATCTCAAATTGTGGAAAAAGTGATCGAAAAGAAATCAAAGAAAAATTTATCTCATTTTGACAAATCAATCAAAACTTTTAACCCTAGCTCTTGAAAAGTTTTGATCTAATTTTAGTAGCTGAGATTTCCTTTATATTTTTTGGTGGAATATGCTCTACTATATTATAGCCTACTCCTCTACCATAATTTACTGATTCAATATCAGGTATAATCATTATTTTAACTCTTTTCTTAGCTATTAAATCTTTAAGTTCTTTTTCGAGATTCCTTTTTACTTCATCAGGTTTGAAAGGATTGTTTTCATCTGTGTCCATATCTCTTATACATATAAGAACATTTTTATTTTCCTTAAGTCTTTGATCAATTAACCATCTATGACCTTTATGCCAAGGTTGCCATCTACCTATAAACATTGAGTATTTCATTTAAGCTCTCCAATTCTGTTTTATTAGTTGTATTCATATCCAGAAAACTTTCTTTTGGCGGCTCATACTCTTTAACAAAAAAATTTTCTCTTCCTCTTATCTCTGTTGTATGTATGTAAACCTCTAAAACATTAAAACTGGACTTAAATTCCTCTCTTAAATTTCTATAAGGTGATACTAAAGAGACTATTGGGATACAATTCTTATTAATTAAGTAAGCAGCTATGCTCATTCCTAACCTTATATTAGCTTCTCTACCCTTTCTTGAATAATCTTTATTTTGAAATAGACTTCTAAGATCATCACCATCTATATTGAAATATTTCTTTTTAGAATTTCTAGATAATTCATCAAGTAAAAGATTGGCTAATGTTGTTTTGCCACTAGCGGGTTGTCCTGTAAGCCAAATTGCATCAAATTTATTCATCTGAACTACTTTTTGAAACTGCTCTTCCTTTGAGTTTTTCCCAGTCTTTTTCTGGTCTAACAAATAAATTAGTTTTCCAAGCACCTTTAAGAACATTCATATCTACATCATTTTCTTCTCCAAATTTTATTAACGCCTGAATATCTTTTGGAAAACAACTTCCGCCAAAACCTAATTTACCATCTGGACCTGGAACAGCTAGATGAGAATGGCCTATTCTGCCATCTAAAATAAAACCTTCTATAGCATCAGACCAGTCTACCCCGACTTTATCACTTAATAACTTCATTTCATTAAGAAATGAAACTTTTGTTGCAAAAAATAAATTATTCATATACTTAATCATTTCCGCGGTTTCATAGTTGGTTTCCAATACAGGTAAAAAATCTCCAAAACGATGTTTATAAAGATATTTCACCTTATTTGTGTACTTCTTATCACCACCTAGAATCACCCTCGTTTGATTGATAAAATCAAAAGATGCTGATCTTTCTGTTAAAAATTCGGGATTAAAGACCAATCTTAAACTAGGAAAATCTTCTTGGAGTTCTTTTGTAGTTCCAGGTACAACAGTCGAACGTACTAAAATGATATTGTCAGGATTTTTACTGACAGATTCAATATCTTTCAAGGCTTTTCTCACAATGCTCAGGTCATTAAATCCATCTTTATCTGCAGGGGTTGGAACTGATAAGAAAATAAAATCAGAATTATTAACTGTTTCTTCAAGGGAGTTTACAGCTTTTTCAGGATCAATATCATATATTCTTATTTCTGCCCCATAGCCAGTTTGATGTGAAAATCCATGTGCAACTGCAGTACCTACGAATCCTTTTCCAATAACACCTATTGACACTTTTTTATTATCTAATCTCATTATATCCTCATTTTTAATTAATTGCTTTTTTAACAGATGAAGCTATCTTATCGACAATTTCCTCGCCCATATATGGGTGCATTGGCAAACTAAGAATTCTTTGTGAAAGATTTTCTGAAACTGGAAAATCTCCCTTTTTATAACCTAAATAATTATACCCGCTTTGTAAATGCCCAGGGATTCCATAATAGATGACAGAAGGAATTCCATTTTCAGAAAGCTCATTTTGTACTTTATCTCTAATTGATATATCTCTAAAAAGAATTGAAAATTGAGCATATACAGAAGTATAATTTTGAGGGATAAATTGGAAAATTATATCTTCATTCTTCAATTTTTCTTTATAGTGGCTAGCAACGATATTTCTCTGTTCAATTTCATTATTAAAGATTGATAACTTTTCTAAAAGAATAGCTGCTTGAAGAGTATCGAGCCTAGAATTCATACCAATACGAACATTATCATATTTATCAACACCTTTACCATGCACTCGAAGAGACCTTAAAGTTGAATCAAGCTCATCAGAATCAGTGAAAATTGCACCACCATCCCCATAACAACCTAAAGGCTTAGCGGGAAAAAAAGATGTTGTAGTTATATCACAAAATGTTCCTACCCTTTGAGATCCAATTGATGAACCAAAGGATTGGGCTGTATCACCAATGACTTTTAAATTAAATTTTTTAGCAATATCATTAATCATTCTGTATCTAGCGGGAAGACCAAATAGATCAACAGCCATGATTGCTTTAATATTTTTATCTGAATTTTTAATAGCGTCTTCTAATAGTTCGGGATTCATATTAAAAGTGGAATCATAAACATCAACTAAAATTGGAGTGGCGCCAACTAAACAAATTGACTCAAGAGTTGCAATATATGTAAAAGGAACGGTTATAACCCCATCATCTTTACCAATACCAAGCGACATTAATGCAAGAACTAATGCATCCGTACCATTTGCGCAAGATATTGTATGTTTTGATCCACAGAAAGAAGATAGATCTTTTTCAAGTTCATTAACCTCTGGCCCGATAATGTATCTACCTTCATCAAGAACTTTACTAATTCTTTTATTTAGATTATCTCTAATTCCTTTTTGCTGAGCTTTTAAATCAATAAATTCCATAGTCTATAATATTATAATCTTAAAGTTTGTGATTTTAATCCAAATATAGCATTAATAAAATTGATATATGATTAATAAAATTGATATATTAATTCTGAAAAATACTATACACTAAAATTTGGTTAAACTATTAAAAATAATTTTAATAACAACGTATTTAAGCTAGTTCTGAGTACCGGATTAAGTCAAATAATATTTGTTTTATCTTCGCCTATACTAAGTAGAGTTTATTCTCCTGAAGCATTTGGAGTTTTCGCTTCTTTTTTTGCAATTATATCAATTTTAAGTACTTTAACTAGTGGTAGATATGAACTTGCAGTGATCCTACCAGACAAAAATCATCAATCAAACAATATTGTTTCAACTGCTATTTTTTTAAGTTTTTTCTCACTAATAATGATTTTGATATTTTTATTTCTTTTTAAAGATATGCTAAGCGATTTAATGGGTAGCAATCTTTTTAAATTAATTTATTTCATACCAATAGGTGTAATTTCTCTTAATATCTTCAATATTTTTACTTATCACAATATTAAGCTTAAAAAATACAATGATTTGTCATTTTCAAAAATTATTAAATCTGTTTCTTTAGTGTTTGTTCAACTCTCAATTAGCATCATTGATAAAAGTGCTTTAGGATTGTTGATAGGCTTCATAATGAGTCACATCTTTGGTAGTATAAAATTATTCTTTAATACTTTAAATAATAATTTTTTAAAGGATATATCATTTAAAAAAATGAGGGAATTATCATCAAGGTATTCAAACTTTCCTAAATATGATGCTCCTGCAAGCCTTCTAGATATTGCATCTATACAATTGCCATTTCTTTTAATGATTAAAATTGGAGGTGAAGCAGTAAGTGGAAACTTCTTTTTGGCATCCAGAATCATTGCACTACCATCTTCTATTATAGGGCAATCCATGGGACAAGTATATTTTCAAGAATTAAATGAAACAAAATATAAACCTGGACATTCATTCAAGCTCCTTAAAAATACTATCAATAAACTATTAATTATTGCTCTACCTTCCTCATTGTTGATTTACACTTTAAGTCCATACTTATTCCCAATTATTTTTGGTGACATGTGGATCTTAGGAGGACAAATTGCCCAGTATCTTGCGATACTATCTTTGATTCAATTAATAACTGTTCCTTTGAGCTCTACACTTTCGTTAAATAGATTTATTAAAAGAGGTGCAATTTGGAAATCTTTTAATTTTTTATTATTAGTGTCAATTTACATTTATGGAATAATTTATGATTTAGAATTTTTCCAGTTTCTTCTATATTTAACTACTGTTCAATTTTCTTTATATGTATTTTATTTTATTATAATAGTTAAATCTGTATTTGATATCGAAAAGGATGTTCTTAGGTGATAGATGTAGCCGAAATAATTAGTTTTGTTAATAAACAATCTGATATAAAAAATATTAAGATATTAAAATATCAAAAATCAAAATTTGATAGAGTTGGTGGCATTAATAATGATAAAGAAGCGACTCAAGGTGATATTGCCTGGATTTCAGCAAAACATTTTAGGGGAAATTTAAATAAAGTAAATAATTTCAAAGGTTCAATGTTAATTATACCAGAAGATATTTCAGATGATTTAAGTAAAATAAATATTGATTATACATTAATAATTACTTCTAATCCTAAATTGCTTTTTATAAGGTTAGCAAATAATTTTTTTTCTTATTTGTCAAAAAGTGAGTGGTCAAAATCAATCAATTTTGTTATCCATGAAAAAGCTAAAATAGGAAATAATGTGAAAATAGCTCATGGAGTCAGCATTGGATCTAATGTTCAAATCAATGATAATGTTACAATAGGACCAAATACCATCATTGACAACACTGAAATTAGAAAGAATGTATCAATAGGTGCAAATAATAGTATTGGATTGATGGGTTTTGGTTATGAAAAAAATACTGAAAATATTTATGAACTATTTCCTCATTTTGGTAGAGTGCTCATCAATGAAAATGTAGAGATCGGAAGTAACAACTGCATTGATAGAGGAAGCCTAAAAAACACAATCATTGGCAAAGGAACTAAGATAGATAACTTAGTTCATATTGCACATAATGTAAAAATAGGAAAAAACTGTATGCTTATTGGTCAATGCCAATTAGCTGGAAGTGTTCAAATTGGTGATAATGCTTGGGTTGCGCCGTCATCTTCAATATTAAATGGAATAAGGATTGGAAAAAATGTTTTTATTGGCTTAGGTTCTGTTGTGATTAAAGATGTTGATGACGATATGAATGTCTTTGGTAATCCTGCAAGGGTCATAAAAAAGTAAATTAGGAGAAAATATGGAACAAAGGTTAAAGAAGGTTTTTTCAGAATCGTTGGGAATAGATAAAAATCAAGTAGACGATGGTCTTGAATACAACACCATACAAGAATGGGATTCAGTGGGGCATATGAGTTTAATCGCAGCAATCGAAGAAGAGTTTGATATTATGATTGAAACTGATGACATTATTGACATGAGTTCCTTTAAAATTGCAAAAAAAATTGTCGAAAAATACTGAGGAAATAAAAAATGTTAAAAAATAAAGTTTCTCTTATTACGGGAGCAAATAGGGGCATTGGAAAGGCTATTGCTACCAAGTTCGCTCAAAATGGCTCAAATTTAATCTTAACATCTAGACAAAATGGCAATTTGGATAAATTTAAAGATGAACTTGAGAGTAAGTACAAAATTAATGTTATGACTTTTCATTTTGATCTAAAAGATACATCTGAAATAAAAAAAGCTTTCAAAAAAATTCATTTAAAGATTAAAAAAATAGACATTTTAGTTAATAATGCTGGCATTCTTGGGGATGCATTAACGAGAATGATTAGTAGTAAACTAATTAATGAAGTCTTTAGTATAAATACATTTGGCATTATTTACATGACACAAAATTCATTACCTTTCATGATTAAAAATGGAGGTGGGAGCATTATTAATATTAGCTCAATTATTGGTACAAATGGAAATAAAGGACAAATAGTATATTCTGGAAGTAAATCTGCAGTAATTGGAATAACAAAATCATCTTCAAAAGAATTGGCTATCAATAATATAAGAGTAAATGCAATTGCACCAGGGTTTATAGAGACTGACATGGTAAAAAATCTTTCTGAATCGGTATTTCAGGAACGAATGGAAAGCATAGAGATGAAAAAAATAGGTACTCCTGAAGATATTGCAAACACTGCACTTTTTTTAGCTTCAGATTTATCCACCTATGTAACAGGTCAAATTATAGGAGTTGATGGAGGAATGTTAATTTGACAAATTTTTGGAATCTTGAACAATTCAAAGAAAATATAGCTATTTATACAGAAAATGAGGAAATATCATATTCTAATCTTTTAGACAGAGTTAATGATGTTGAATCGACATTAAAAAAAAGCCCTCAAAGCTTAGTTTTTTCCAAATGTAAAAATGATCTTAATTCTATTGTTAATTATTTAGCTGCACTGAGGGCAAATTGTCCAGTGCTATTGTTAGATGATGATATCGATGAAGAATATTTGAATTTTTTTATGAAAAACTATAAGCCTAATTTTTTTTTAGACGAAAAAATTTCAGAATTAAATAATAATTTTAAATGCTATGACAAGCTAGCAGTGCTTTTAAGCACATCTGGAAGTACTGGAAATCCTAAGTTAGTAAAATTATCACAAATCAACATACAATCAAATGCTGAATCAATAGCAAAGTACCTTAATATTAATTCTAGTGATAGGGCAATAACTACTTTACCATTTCACTACTCATATGGCTTATCAGTTATTAACAGTCACCTATCACAAGGTGCATCTATTATACTAACAAATGAGTCAATTATTAGTAAAAGATTTTGGGAACTATTTAAAAAAAATGAAGCGACATCGTTAGCTGGAGTACCATATACATTTGATATTCTTGATAAGCTTAGGTTTGAAAGCATGGATTTACCTTCTTTGAAATATATAACACAAGCAGGTGGCAAGCTAAGCGAAAAACATGCTAAAAAATTTAGAACCGTATGCATTAAAAAAAATATTGATTTTTATATTATGTACGGGCAAACTGAAGCTTCTCCTAGAATATCTTATTTTAAAACTAATGAACATCCCAATAAAATGGAAAGTATTGGTAAGGCAATTCCAGGTGGCAAATTAGAGCTTTATAATAAAAAAGGTGAATTAATAACTAAACCATATCAAGAAGGAGAATTAGTATATTATGGTGAAAATGTGATGCTAGGCTACGCAAACATTAAAAAAGATTTAGAAAAAAAAGATGAACAGTGCGGTATTTTACATACAGGCGACTTGTCTTTTTTTGATGACGATGCTTTCTTTTTTATTTCTGGTAGGAAAAATAGATTTACTAAAATTCAAGGACTTAGAATAAATTTAGATGATATATCTGAATTTTTAATAAAAAAAAATATAAATGCAGTTGCAATTGGAAATGATTTGCAAATATTCATTGCATCTACTAAGAAAATTGATGACGCAATGAAAAAAGAGATACTTAAAAAATACAAATTGCATCATAGTATACTAAAAATTATACAAATTGATGAGATTCCGAAAAATAGTTCAGGGAAGATACTTTATAAAAAGATTGAGGATCTATTAAATGAAAAAAGATAGGCTTGAAAATTATTTTGCATCAGACCCATTTGAGTGGTCTCAGGCGTCTAAAGAAAAAAAAATCTTTAAAGAGCTATATGATTTAACAGATTATCATAAGGAAAATTGTATCGAGTATAATAAAGTTTTAAAAGCCATAAGATTTGATAACGATCAGCTTAACTCTGTTGAAGATATTCCTCTTTTGCCAGTCAGATTATTTAAGTATTATGATTTAAAGAGTATAAAAGATTCAAACGTCGTTAAAACATTGACATCCTCAGGAACTACTTCCCAACAAGTTTCAAAAATATATCTTGATAAAGAAACAGCAAAATTTCAAACAAAGGCATTAGTTAATATTATGTCATCTTTTTTAGGGAAAAAAAGATTACCCATGTTGATAATAGATACTAAAAATGTTCTAAGGAACAGGGAATCTTTTTCTGCTAGAGGAGCTGGTATAATGGGTATGATGAACTTTGGAAGAGACCATCAGTACCTTCTTAATGAACAAATGAAGATAGATTTTGATGTTGTAGAGTCTTTTTTAGAAAAATATAAAAATCAGGAAATTCTTCTTTTTGGCTTCACTTTTATGGTCTGGGAATACCTTTTTGAGGAAATGAGAAAAAGAAAAAAGAAATATGATTTTAGTAAAGCAATTCTGATTCATAGCGGTGGATGGAAAAAACTAATCGACAGAGCCGTAGACAACGAAACATTTAAGTTCTCTATTGAGAAACTTTGTGGAATTAAAAAAATTCATAATTTCTATGGGATGGTTGAGCAAGTTGGCTCAGTTTACGTTGAGTGCGAAGAAGGAGTTTTACATGCACCATCTTTCTCAGATATAATACTTCGTAATCCGAAAAATTGGGAGCAAATAAATAGTTTTAATAAAAAAGGAGTAATTGAAACTATTTCTGTTTTACCAAGAAGTTATCCAGGACATGCAATCTTAACAGAAGATGAAGGTATGATTCTTGGAATTGATGACTGTAAATGTGGAAGAAAAGGTAAATACTTTAAAATAATTGGAAGACTCCCAAAAGCAGAAATGAGAGGATGTAGCGATACTCATGAAAGATAATATTAACTATAATTTAATTTCACCAAAGAATGGAAAAGTTGATAAAGTATTTGCTAGCAAAATTTTAAAACCATTTGATGATATAGCGGTAGAATTCATATCAGAGCTTTCAAAGAAAATATTAAAAGATAATAACTTGAAAAATTTCCCAGAGCTTGTTTCAATGGCCTTTTGGATGAGAAAATCTCATATACTATCTATAAAAAAAGAATTTTTTGATAAAAAGAAAGATAGAGTATGGCTTGCAAGAGGTACAGCATTTCATATTGCTCCATCAAACGTGGATACAATTTTTATATATTCCTGGTTTCTTTCACTACTTGTGGGTAATAAAAATATTATTCGCATATCACAATCAAATAATGAACAGTTAGATATTCTAATTCAGATAATTGACGAACTAAGCTCAAAAGATAAATTTAAAGCAATAAAAGATAGGTTTTTGATTATAACATATGAACATAATAAGGACATAACAGAGTTTTTTTCAAAGCAATGTGATATTAGAGTAATTTGGGGTGGTGATAATACGATAAATACAATTCGATCAATTCCAATTAAACCAACCGCAATAGAATTGAGTTTCGCTGATAAATTTTCTATTGCAGTAATTAATTCAAATTTTATGCTTCAAAATTTGAACAAAAAAAATAAGCTTTATGAAAACTTTTATAATGATTCATTTTGGTTTGATCAACAAGCCTGCTCTTCTCCAAAACTTGTATGCTGGGTCGGTGATCAAGAAAGTGTTGATAAAGCCAAAAAAGAATTTTGGAATGGTGTAACTAAAATTTATCAAAAAAAATTTGATGATTTTAGCTCTTCAAGAGCTATGGATAAGATGGTTGCAACTTATAGTTTAGCAATTGAAAATGATAAAATTTTAATTGATAATAACCCTTTAATACAAACTGTACAGCTTGATAATCATAAATCTATATCAAGAAATTTGCATTGTGGAGCTGGTTTATTTTATGAATTAACCTTAAATAAAATAGATGAATTAGGAGATTTTATTTTAAAAAAAGATCAGACAATCGGTATTTATGGCTTTGAAAAAAAGAATATAATAGATTTTATATCAAAAACTCTTCCTGATGGAGTAGATAGAATTGTGAGTATTGGTAAGATGATGGATTTCTCGCTTGTTTGGGACGGTCATGATCTTACTAGAGAGTTTTGTAGAGAAATAAATATAGATTTATAATAAGTTCTTGTTTTAGGGCCCATAGCTCAATTGGTTAGAGCAACGGACTCATAATCCGCAGGTTCGGGGT
>Ga0055584_100002114_pt1 | contig 19590 bp, 12 predicted proteins | sample OSDHelmetaG_FD_58716 | JGI IMG/M metagenome (GOLD analysis project Ga0055584, IMG submission 58716) | Pelagic marine sediment microbial communities from the LTER site Helgoland, North Sea, for post-phytoplankton bloom and carbon turnover... | ecosystem: Environmental > Aquatic > Marine >... | reverse complement strand
AGTGCAGGCGAGTAACCGAAGACCGTTACCGGCTTCAGAGGCGTTTGAGCTTCACATGGATGTGATGCGGCAGTTGAACAGCCAGTAAGCCAGTTCAGCTTTGTGCTTCTGACTGGAGCAAGCCACATCGTTCGCTGCTGAGACTCATCGCATGGCTTCAAAAGAATTCGATCAGGTGAAACTGCTTTTTATTTGCAGCAGGAACCAATGGCGAAGCCCAACTGCTGAGCGACTTTTCGATGGGTTCAACAACTACGCTGCAAGATCAGCAGGAACAGAGACCGGCGCAAGAATTAAAGTGACGGCTGGCCATGTCGGCTGGGCTGACATGATCTTTGTCATGGAAAAGAAGCACAAACGCAGGCTTGAGGCTCAGTTCGCCGAAATTCTGTCAGGCAAGAAGCTCGTTTGCCTCAACATCCCAGATGACTACGCCTTCATGGACTCAGCTTTGATTGATCTGTTGAAAGCAACCCTCAGTCCGCACATCGAAATCCCCGAGGACACAGAATGAATCGATTAAAAATTGCATCGAAATTCATTCTTGCGTTCTTCATGCTCGGCGCAGGCGTGATGCATTTCGCCAAGCCTGACTTCTATCTCAAGATCATGCCGCCGTACCTGCCTGCTCATTACGAACTGGTGATCCTGAGCGGCATCTTTGAGGTCGTGCTTGGATTTCTGCTTCTCGTTCCAAAAGTTTCCAAGCTGGCTGCGTGGGGAATCATCGCTCTACTGATTGCAGTCTTTCCTGCAAACATTTATCTCTTCCAGAATCCAGAAGTCCTTCCAGCGCCACCGATCCTTCACCTGTTGCGGCTTCCCTTGCAGGGGCTTCTGATTCTTTGGGCATACTGGCATACGAAATCCAAGAGCCAAAATGAAAATTGATCTTCGTCCGATTCTCCATGCGATCCTTGAAGAGTACGTCTTGCCAATCAATGGCGATCACGGCGTGACTCACTGGGCCAGAGTTCTGGAGAATGGCCTCAAACTTGCGCAAGAAACTGAAGCCAGCGTCGAAGTCGTTTCTCTCTTTGCCGTGTTTCATGATTCCAGACGAGTCAATGAATGCACTGATCCCGATCATGGCCAACGTGGAGCAGATTTCGCTGCTGAACTTCGAGGCAGGTTGTTCGACATCTCTGATCAGGAATTTAATCTGCTTTATCGAGCTTGTGTCGGACATACGCATGAGCGAACTCATCCTGATGTCACAATTCAGACCTGTTGGGATTCTGATCGTCTTGATCTTGGTCGAGTTGGAATCATGCCCGAGCCAAGCCGACTCTGTACTGAAGTTGCAAAGAAACCTGAAACAATCAAGTGGGCCGATGGTCGAGCAAGTTTTCGATTCGTTCCCGACGTTGTGACTGACGAATGGAATATCGACATGGAGGAAGAGCGGGCGTTGTGATTGCCAGCGTCCTGCTTTGCTTTCTGGTCGGTACTGATTGAAGGGCAGCAGAACTTGCAGAAGAGCAAGTTAGATCAGGTAAAGGCGTAGCCAATGTCGGATGGCTACCCCTCTTTCTGTTTTCTGACCAATGCATTCACCCACTGATCAGCCCGGCCAGGGCGAGCATCCTGAGTGGTCCAGATGCGGACAACTTCTAACTCGCTGCAATGAGCAAGGACTCGACAATTGTTTCGACTTGTCCAGTGGTTCCTACAAGGATTGCGGGCGAAAGGAGAACGTATTGATCATGAATAGGAACGATGAACAGTAGAGAATGGATCAATGTTGAAATGGGAATGTGCTCGCAAGACTGATCCTGCGAATTGAGTTCGGTCAACTCATGAAACAGTTGCAACGCCTCGCCGAGTTCTTCGGGATTTTTGATTGGCACATCCAGATATAGACTGCCATCGTCCGCCGCTAGTATCTCAAAAGTCCCATCTGAGGAAATGTCAAGCGCTAGGTTCGCATCGTAGTCATCAATACCTTGAGTAAAACACCATTCGCCAGATGAAACATCGAAATTGGGTATGCCACTACTTAGATCGGGAAGATAATGCACATACATTCTTTCTAACATTCCATTATCGGTAAAATTCGCATACGAACAGTTCAGGTCGTTAGAGAGGTATTCCCAGCACTGCTGGAGAAACGGGGTGCGAAGGTCGCAATGATTTCGTCGCATCCACTTCTTAGCATTTGCCACAGCTTTCCGTATCGCATGCGTGTCGTTGAGCCGATTCTTCAGTGGAAGGCGAAGCGTACGACTCTTGAAGTCACGCCATGTCGGATCAGACTTCAGTGATTCCTGAAGGAATAGCCACCATCCATCTTTCTGAGACACATCAACGACAAACAGAAAGACTGGGATATCTCTCACCTTGTCGAGATAGTATGTTGAGTATTTCGTCTCCAAAACGTACGTGACAGTTTTTTCATCGTGCTTAATCGTTGCAGAGTTCTGCCCTTTCAATTGCACAAAGAAACTGTCGCCGGTCAGCGTGCCGTCATCTTCACTAATTTCGACAAGGTAATCCTTGCCATAGTCGTTGGGCTGTTCGTTGACTACCCACGCTGGCGGCAAGGCGTCTTTAAACACTCGTTGTGCTCGCTCGTCTATCTGATGGGTCATGGGCCGCTTCATGTCTGTGATTGTCCTCGTAAGTGGCTTTGCGAGCGAACGGTGCGGGACGTGAGCTTCATGGTGTGTTGTTCAACAGACTGAACTGTGGTCACATCGCAAGGGGCACTACCGCTGGCCGCAGGAAAATCGACGACTTCTAGTTCTTGATCGACCAGCGTTCGGGATGATGCGGAACCACGATTGCCTATTTGACATCGAAGCCGAGAAACTCCTGCTCCAGATCGTTAAGCAACAACAGCATCTTTCGGGCTGCCTCTTCGAGCTTCCGTTGATCGGAGTCCACGGAAGGACGTAGATGGTAGAAGGAATGTCGCTCAGACCACATTTGATCGAGCTTCGTCTTCCACTCATCGCTGATGAAGGTCTTCTTGTGTAATGCTGCCAAGTTCTTCTCGAAGCTGCCTTCCTGATTCGGTTTCTTCTTGAGCTTGATCTGCCAGACATGGCATATAATATTCTCCATGACTATTTGTGTCAGGGCGATACAGCCAAAGTAGTGACCATCACGGAATTGCTCGGCACACTCCTGTGACGGCGCTGCAAATGGTGCATCAGGTACGAGGACTGTTCCTTGCACCTGAAGGAATCTATCTGCTCGCTCGGACAAGGTTCTCAAGACTTCGTTCTTAATTGTGTCCTCGATTCGACGCCTCTCGTCCGTCTGAGAATGCTCCTTCCTTTTGGGGGCACGAGTCTTGGACCGGGACGTATCGGAATTGGGCTTCCCGTTGCCAGAAGCGGCCTTTTCGACTTGGCTGTCAAACAGAGTTGGCTGTTTTGGCTTTACCTTTTTGCTCTTCTTTGGCCCCTTCGCTTTCATTGTTGGCTTTGGGAGTGGCTCCAACTTCACTTTCCGAAGGGCAACCATGTCCATGTCCAGCCCTTGTCGGTGAATATCGAATCCCTCGTGTTTGCGTAGATCGGCCATGCCGACATTCAATTGGAACGAAAATGACTCGGGCAGCCGCAACAACTGTTGAGCTTCAATTTCGTCAGCGCTGCTCGCTGCCAACAACGCTTCCAGCAGCCAGAGTTGAAGTTCAGGAATGCTGCCGCTCATTTTTCGAGTGAGCAGAAAATGCCCCTGTTTCTTGGTAGATCGCAGCAAATCCCAATCAACGAGTGTGTTGAGGAGATACCTCGCCGCCAGCTTACTCGTGACTCGATCACCCCAGGTTGTCACGAGTCTCGCCTGCACCTGGGCAGTCGTGAAGTCGTCCTGGAGAGCAAGCAGTCTTCCCACAACCTCGGCAGTGTCACGGAAGAACGGATAGGCAAGTGCTGCCATACCTAAATGAAGCCACACACGTTCCTGGCCACTTATACTTGGGAGAAGCGATACAGCCCGATTTCGTAGTGGCAGATTTTTATGCGGGATGTTGTTCCAAATTTTGAGAACGATTCCCATCGCCTTGGCTCTGGACGACTTGCCCGGAAGCTCCTCCTTCAGGTATTCGTCGAGAAAGGTACGGAGTTCCTTCTTGTCTGTGCCTTGCGCAAGACGGTCAAGTGCGGCGTCCAGCCAAGCTCGTTTGATCTTTCGGTCGATGCCGACAACCTGGCTCATGGTCCCTCCCTGGTGATTGCCACGAATGGAACCATGACTTCTTCAAGTGCAATCCCTCCATGAGACACAACTTCGTCGCCGACCTTCGTGAATGCTTTCAGATCACCGGCGAGCAGAACGTGCCGAGCCGGTGGCAGTCCATAATTCGGCCAGCGAAGTGATTCAGGGAATTTGTCGGCAACTTCCTCCAGGAACTCCGGTCGATCATAAACTCGAACTCGTTTCCCCTTGGTGTCGGCCAAAACACCTTCTTTGGGATTGCCAACACCGATGGCTGCTACGTTGCCATGGTCGGCGGTCAAATAGACGGCGAAGCCTTCCTGCTCAAGTCGAAGGAGAAGTTGTTGCAGGTGTCCTTGTGACGCCCATAGTTTGACTTGACTGTGCATCCCTGCCGTATGCATCTGCATTCCATGCATAATGTCATCGACTTTGTTCCAAACGATCCCAAGTACAGACAGGCGAGAATTGCCGAATGCGATATCCAGTTTCGGATCGTCGGGACCATCCAGACTTGTAACCAGATCAACATGGGTCCGCTGGACTCCTTGGTCTTCCCAGAATCGCAGCCAATGCGTTCGCTCCTTCGATGTTGTCTCAATTGATTCGGGAAAGTACAGAGGAGGTTCACCAGCGAAGATCGACTGCCGTGTGACCGAAGTAAGAGTCGGCACCCATGCGAACGCCGTAGACTCCTGGAATCGCCATGACTGATCGCAGTCTTCGAGACTTTTTCGCAGCAAGAGCCACTGATCGAAAGCGAGACCGTCAAGAACGAGCAGAGCAATCTTGCTGAGTTTCTTCTTGGTCCGTTCGAGAGCCATGAAACGAGAGATTTGGTGGACCATCACCGGCTGTTGCTGGTACGGCAAGTTATGCAACGTTCCGTAACGGTTCATCATCCATTTGCCGAAAGCGTTCTCGACCTGCGATTGCAGATCACTCCAAGCGGTGCAGTCGGCATCGTCCAGGTCTTCATCCCACTCCCATCGTAAGACGACCAGTTCTGCCCATTGCTGAACCAATTGTTGCCAGTCACGATGAGAAGCATCGGCATCGGGAAGTTCAGTCTGGAATTTCTCTCGCAATCCCCGAAATCGTCGAAGAGCATCAGACTTTGGATCATGAACTACACCGGCCTGAACCCAAGTCGGGAGGCCATCAACGCCGTCCTGCTCCACTGGGGTCAATGAGCCATCCAGAAAGAATGTGTCGATGTAGGCCCAGATGTCTTGATGCTGAAACGGAACCTGGCTCTTCTGCTTCTTGTCGTTCAACGAGTTGAGGAAGAGCATCCACTCGTCTTGCAGGTATCGCAGAAACATTTCTCGACTGGAGAAGATGTCGCCCAATGGCCACGATGAAAACGTCGCATCGTTGGTCAGGCTCTCCAGCAAATGCTCATTCAAGAAATCAGGAAGAAAGACGTTTCTGGAGTGCAGAGACAGCAGCAGTTTCAGCAGGTCTACCGGCGTCTTGATGAGCTTCGGAACGATGCCGAAGCAGTGCATCAACACGAATTCCTTCGTCTCTCGCTCGGTAAGTTGATCGCCGTCATGCTTTTGATACGACTGGTCCACGTCGTCCAGGTAGCTGCGATCCAAGTCAGCGACCACCGGATAATTGAGCTTTGGAAATAACTGGTGCAATGCAAACGACAGATGCCGACCGGCCTTGAGCAGGTCGAAAGGCAAATTGTTCAATTGCTGTCCAGCAGAACGCAGCACAACAACGAGGTCTGTGTTCTGCCCCTTGTCCCACTGACTTCGATACTGCGATTCGTAGGCGAAGCGGAAGGCAATCGGATCATCGAATGGAATCAGATCGAAGCCACGATCTTTAATCGCAGACAACATTCCTTCTTCAGTAAGTAACCCGTCAGGGTCGGCCACCAAAGTCAGTCGGGAAATCTTCGGCTTGAAGTTCTTTAAGATTGTGTCACGCCAGTTAGCCATTTCCTGCCTCCACTCGCAAGAGAATGACCGGCTGGAGATCAGGCAGGATTTGTTCCCGCTTGCTCAGTTCGGCTGCCCAGGCTTGTTCCTCTTCGCTCAATCGCTTCAGTCGATGCTGTCGCACTTCAGGTAGACCGAGCCGACCAAGTGCTTCACGGCGGACTTGAAATGCGTATTGCCCCTTTTCCGTTTCTCGTTTCAATCGTTGCTGATGCCGAGCGTAGAGTTCGTGGAAGGCATCTTCACCCAATCGCTCGGCTTCGATTCGCAGGCGGCGGAAGACTTCCTCAACCTCATCACCCGTCTTTGTTCCAACCTGCTCGACTTCAGGACGGTCTTCCATCAGGGCATCCCAGATGTGACGAGCCGTGGGTGCCAGATTGCGTCCGTCGTCGTGATGGAAAATGGGAATGATCTTCACATCACGAAGTGACTCTTTGTCGATGGCAATGCGCCAGAGCGACCAATAGCCGACCACCTCGGCAGACAGACTTACAAATCGCACGCTGGGAATTGATTCCGTGGAAACAACACGGGGTAACTGCTCGACAAGGCGGCGGATACGTGGGTCTTCGAGACTGACATGCTGCAATCCTTTGTCCTGCGCATCTCGGCTATGGAATGCGACTCGTTCCATGCGGCTGCCGTCAGGCCATTCCAGACTGTAGCTAAACAAGTCCCGCTGTACTTTGCCCCCTTCGCAGCGCAGGTACGCCGTTGCCATTCGTTCAACCCAAAACGGCAGTGGGTGGCTGCTCAACTGCTGGGCGAGTGTCGGGTCGAGAGCCGTTTCGCCATAGTAGGATTTGCCTTCCGATTCTGCGGATGCTTGTTCACGGACCTGCATGACCAGCGACTCAATACTGGCATCCATGTTGGCTGGGTCAATAATCGCCTGGGCATACAACTTCTCGAACATTGCTCCACTTTCGGCGGAATCCAGCACGTCCTGTGTTTTGTCCACGCCGAACTCATCAAGAATGGTCGCCAGCTTTTCTTCGAGCACTTCCTGCACTCGAAGTTCCACGCTGTTCTCGAAGATCAGGTTGAACGCCTTCACCGGATGCTTCTGACCGATACGGTCAACACGTCCGATGCGTTGTTCAATCTTCATCGGATTCCAAGGCAGATCGTAGTTGATGATGATGTGGGCGAATTGCAGGTTCAGACCCTCACCACCGGCATCAGTTGAAACCAGCACCCGAGCCTTCTCAGCAAACTGCCGTTGGACTCGACGGCGCTGTTCCATGTCCAGCGACCCGTTGAGGCGCACAACTGAAAAGCCATGCTGTTCGAGGAAGTCTCGCAACATGTTTTGAGTTGGTACGAACTCGGTAAAGATCAGGTACTTCAACTCCGGGTTGTTTTCTTCCCGTTGATTGTCATAGAGGATGTTGAGCAACGTCTCTGCTCGTGCGTCTGGCCCTTGTGCCTGACAGCGGCGAGCCAGGTCGAGCAACAGCGTTACCTCTTCCTTTTCGTTCTGAAGTCCAGCCATTCGAGTTGCCAGCAGTTCTTCCAACTGTTCCTGACTGTCCTGTTCCTCGACACGGTCTTCAGGCGGTTCTTCGTCAGTCGAAGTCAGGTTCGTGGACTGGAGTGCTTCCAGACGACGTTCCATTGCCGTGGCGATGGCCTGTGTACTGCTTGTGACGAGCCGCTGCATCAGGATCATCAGAAAGCCGATGTATTGCCGGTTCTCTCGCATCGCTTGGTTGTAGCCCAGTCGGACGTATTCTGTGACCGCTTCGTACAACTGCTGCTGACGCTTGTGCTTCTCTTCCCAGCGAACGGCCATGAGCTTGGTCACTCGTGGCATGAACAACGGGTCGCCCTTCTCGTTGATTGCACGTCGCTTTTCTGTGCGTATCACGAATGGGACAACCTTCTCCTTGCGGATTGACTCTGAAGTGATGAACTCCTCTCGGTCGAGCAGTGCCATGATCCTTTGGAATCCAGCCGTCTTCCCCTGATGAGGCGTGGCTGAGAGAAGCAACAAGTACGGAGCAGCCTCGGCAAGTGCCTTACCCAGCCGGTAACGAGCGACCTGTTCCGTGCTGCCGCCGAGTCGGTGAGCTTCGTCGCAGATAATCAAATCCCAACCAGCGTCGATCAGATCGCCGAGTCGCTCTTGGTTGTAGGTCTCCAGTTTTTCACGAGACCACCCACGGCGGCGTTCGACCGGCTTGATCGAATCGACAGGACAGACGACCTGATCGAATTGTCGCCATACATTTTCTGCGCCGGTGAGGTTTCGCAAGGCCGAGAACTCACTTGGCATCAGGAGCCGAAACTCCTCGCCAAAATGCGTCTCCATTTCCTGGACCCACTGCGTCACCAGACCCTTGGGAGCGACAACCAGAACCCGCTTAACCAAACCACGGAGCTTGAGTTCTCGGAAGATCAGTCCGGCTTCGATGGTCTTGCCTAAACCCACTTCGTCAGCCAGCAGGAAACGCACCTTGTCGTCGGCGACTGCTCGGGTCAGAGCATACAACTGGTGTGGTAGTGGGATGACGCCAGCATCGAGTGGAGCCAGCAGCACGTCCTGCGTCAAAGCGTCTGCGATACGGGCAGCAGCCACAGTATAAGTGATGCGATCAATGCCGGTCGCTTTCGTCGGCTCTGGTGGAGAGAGCGATTCGGCTCGGACTCGCCCCACAGCAGCCTGTTGGGGAACCCAGACCTGATACACCGTGTGACCCCACACCGTCTCAACATCGACGATGCGCACTGACTCTCCGTGGGGCTTGCTGTACGCCCAACTACCGACTGCGAAACTCGGTGGGACATTCGTGGTCATCTTCATTCACCCAACATCAACGAGGCGTTGTCGAAATACATCAGCAATGCCTGATCCTCTTGAATGACCGCAACGGGAATCCGCTTCGCCATCTGCACGATGGTCGTGTAGTCCTTCTTTTGCCAAGACTCTTTGAATCCAGCACGTAATGCCTCGGTACGGACGATTTTCAACTTGCCTTTGCTGTCTAGGTACTGCTGAAATTCCCTCAGTAAGGCTCGATTGCGAATCTGCTCCAAATGAACTTCGTTCTTCGGATCAGCGACACACCACTCACCATTGTCATTCTCGACGAAGTTCTGCTCCAGAATCGTTCGCAGTTCCAATGGTTGTTCATGTTTTTCCCAGACCTGCTGAGCTTCCTTCATGTAGATGGGCTGCAAATCCTTAAACGAGCGTGACTCCTGAGCCAACTGAATGCGGACCCATTGGATAGCGCTTTTTTCGTCACTGACAAAGAGTTGAAGTTGTTCGATTTCCTTCACTTCAAGACGTTTCCTGTCGTACTCACTCACTTGCTCTGGCAAGAAGTACATCCCGTCACGTTCAGGGCACCGCTGGCGCAGACCGCTATAGAACTCTGCTGCTGAATAGGGAACACCGACCCCTCGCTGAACATGGAAGGCGACCATCCTGTCAAACAAAAGATAGTTTTGCCTTTCAGCCAACGGTTCAATTTTCCCATTGTTCGCCACGATGATTGGTAGCTGTCGAAGATGGTGAGAAATAAATTCCCACACTCCTTTTTCGGTACCAGCAATAACTTCAAACTCGTCTTCGAGGTGCTTCTCTGGTTTATATGCGGAAATGATTAGGTCCTGCTTCACGGCATTGGATGATGTGATTTGGTTTAAGGAACCAAGATTGCGACTCAGAATGCGGACATCTGCAACCACGAAACCAGCATGAGTCAGTGCCTCTTGAATCGCAGTCCAAATTGAGTTTCGAGAGTTGTGAAACTCGACAGTAATCCACCGGCCTGGCTTTAATGCTCGCTCCATGGTCTTGAAGCAATTGCACATCAAACGAGTATAGGTCGTCTCAGTCTTATCTTGCGTGTCATTAACAATAGCCTCGGGTCCGTTGTTCGTCGTCACATTCAACCATGACTCCAGCCCGAAGCTCAGCTCCGAATACATGAGATTGCTGCCGAATGGTGGATCGACGAAAATATAGTCAAGTGAGTTCTCAGGCAAATCTAGGGATGCCGTAGATTGGCTTGTAACAAGGCAGGTGCGTGTTCGATTTGAAGACTCAAGCATCCGCCTTACCGTTTTGATACGACCTCGGAGGTGGACCAGTGGATTCAACTCGACTGCAAATATGGGAATGTAGAGGTTTCCTGGCAGTGGCCCCCCAAGTTCCCGACTCTTGTTGAGCTTGTGCTGTGGGCGATAGCCGTTGCGAAGACTTACACGGTCAAGAGCCGAAGTCATCAAAAACCAGAGCAAATTCTGAATCGGTGTTTTACTTGCAAGTTCCCGCCAGCGACCAAGGACTGCGCATGTACGGGGAGTCCAGTATTGATGAACTTGAGTGATTCCGCTTCCGAATGGATCACTTGTCTTGTCGCCTTTTTCGATCTCGTTTGTCGGTACCCCTGTGACGACCTTCGGTACAGCGAGTTGATCGATATGGGTACGGTCGTCAGGGGCGACTGGCCCCTCGATTCTCTGCTTTCCCACCTTCCAAACATCCCACACACGGACCTTCTTCGCCCGGCGAACCATGCGCCCGCTAATTGGGTCACGAGACGTGATCCATGCCCTTTCGACATCGGATCGTTTTACACTGGTATTGCATTTCCGACATCGCAAATCGGTCAAAATCTTCCATCGTTCTGTATCAACTGCAACATCCCAATAGCAGAACTCGTCCGAACAGTTGGAGCAAATAAAAACATCGGACCACACTGAGTATTCGAGACGGTGCTTACTTCCAGGATGGTAAAAGAACTCGCCGAATTCAGAATCAAGTTGATCGAGCATTCTTTCGGCGACTTCTTCAAAATGAGCCGCCATGTCGCTTGTTGATTGATTGTAGTTAGCAGCAATGAAAGTTGCTGCCGTGGATAGGTCGGTCAGAATCGGACGGCGTGATCCAATTGCCGAAACCCGTTGGCCAAAGGAATCGATAATGGCCCCATCCGCACTGACCTCGTACCCTAGCGACTCAACGACTGTGCGGTCCCCACATAATTGCGCAGCAACACCAGTCATCCCGGTTCCACAGAAGCCGTCAAGAACCACATCTCCTGGGCGGGTGTAATGCAGAATGTATCGCATTATCGCCTTGTGCGGCACTTTCGTATGGTAGCTGTGGGCGTTGTAGATGGCGTGATTTTTCCCCTCGCTAACATCGGCAGCGAATGGCATCCGCTGGTAGTCGTCTGTCTCAGGCGTGTAAGGTGTTCCACATTCGGCAAGAAACAAATCGAGAAATGGATTTGGACAGGCCGTATAGTACGGTGGATCGGACAGAGCCAGAATGTCCTCGTCTTCGCCGATGGGGAATCCCTCGATCTTGCGGAACTCCGGGTCTTCTAACTTTTTCCGCAGCTTTTCCATGAAGTGCGCACGGCGTGCCGCATCATTCGGAAATGTCATTCCGAGGCACTCGACGGGCTTTGACTCGTCGTCACCAAAGCTGACATCAAAGAGTTCCCCCGATCCTGGCTTGGCTGGGACCAACTTCTCTTCGAACAGTCGTTCTTTCTGTGATTTCTTTGCCATTTGTCTGCCCCGTTAACCTTCCAAAGCATTTTTCTTGCGTGCAATCCACCCAAACTTGGCAGCATCGATTCTGCCGTCCGAACGGTCCTCGGATGTGGTATCTGCCTTGTAGGTGTGAGCGAAAACGTGGGCACGCTCGACACCTTCGTGGCTCATGATGCGTCACTGACTACACTTCATCCCCAGTGCGCATCAATGCGTTATCGAGATACATCAATAGCGACTGATCATCCTGAATAGTCGCATCCGGTACTCGTCTAGCCATTTCGACAATCGCCTCGAAATCCTGCTTCTGCCAGCAGTCCTTGAACCCTGCACGTAATGCCTCGCTTCGAACGACTGACAGCTTGCCTGACTGTTGGCGGTACTGCTCGAACTCTTTTAACAGCATTCGAAAGCGAAGTTGCTCAAGATCGGATTCGGCGTGGGGATCGGGAATCCTCCATTTGCTATCAGTGTCGTTGACAAAGTTCTGATCAAGAATGTCCTGCAGCTCAAGTGGAAGTTCGTGTTTGGCCCATACTCGTTGTGCCTCCCGCATATAGAGAGGCGACAGGTCTTGATATGTCATCGGGATCAGTGAAAGCTGTTGCTTAACCCACCGAATTGCCGACTGCTCATCGCTAACAAAAAGAGAAAGCTGTTCAACCTCAGTGACAGCCAGTCGTTGCCGGTCATACTCCGCCACCTGCTCCGGCAGGAAGTACATGCCGTCTCGAACGGGATATCGATGGCGCAACCCGGCGTAAAACTCGCTTGCCGCCAAAGGCACACTGATCCCTCTTTGAACGTGAAAGGCTACCATGCGGTCGAACAGCATGTAGTCCTGTCGCTCGGCTATAACTTCGCATCGGCTGCCACGACGTACAAACGTCGGGAGGTTTATCAAATGCGATTGGACAAACTCCCAAGCGCCTTTCTCGGAGCCGGAGACCAAATCGAACCGCCGTTCCAATTCCAGTGTCGGCTTGTATGCCGAGATGATCAGGTCCTGCTTGACTGCACCAAGTGCGGTCGTCTGGCGAAAACTTTTCTGCTTCTTATCCAGCGTCCTGACATCAGCAACAACGAAACCGGCCCTCTGTAGAGCTTCCGATATGACGTTCCAGACTGCGTTTGACGAGTTGTGGAACTCCACAGTCAACCAACGCCCCGGCTTCAATGCTCGATAGATCGCATCGAACGATTCCAGCATTAACTGTCCATAGTCCTCAATGCTCTTTTTGTCTGATAGCGCACGGTCGCTGATAATTGCTTCAGGCTTCCGATTCGTGAATACTCGAAGCCACGATTCCCAGAGGAAATTCATGTCTGCATAAAAAATATTCGCACCGAACGGAGGATCGACGAACGCATAGTCCAGTGAATTCGAAGGAAGTTGAATGCTGCTTAACGCTCCCGTTTGCCCGCAAATTCCTTCCGTTCGAGGAAGTAGTCCAAACACACCCTTTGAGAGGTCATCCAGTCGTCGTACAAAATGACGCACTGGATTCTCCTGCCTGATCATCGACGGGATATACAAGACACCTGTGATTGGAGCACCGCCGCCTGAAGGTAAGCGACGGTTAAACTTACTACAGCGGAAAGTGATTCCAGTAAATATCCATCTCAGCTTGTTCCGCACCTCATAGTCAGGCACTTCCTGGATAAGGTTCCAGATTGCATTCAGTGTTTTTGCATTGCTCGGTATGTAGAGCTGCAAGTTTGTTTTTACTTTATGCTTGCCCATGCCGTGGCGATACATCTCCCATCCGCTATCCAATGGATAATCAGGGAAGCCAATCGGGGTTACTCCGTGCCCATGCTGCTTGGATATTGCGTCACGAAATCCGTCTGTTGACACTTCGCCTATAATTTTACCAGACCGATCGGAAAGGCCGATCAAAACTGGCTCAAGTTTCGGCCACTCTGTGACACGTTTCGAGATTGGGTCGGAGACCGAAATGAACGGACGATGCAGCGCACGCTTCTGGAAACTGGATTCGCAGTGTGGGCAGGCAATCTCTTTGGACACCTTGCCAGATTCTCGATCAACTGCGCTATCCCAGAAGATTATCTCCTTCGAGCAGTTATTGCAGAAGAAAATATCGGACCAGACGATGTAGGCAATCAGTGACTCCTTGCCATCAATCGTGGTCGTCCATAATTCAGTTTCTAGTTTGGCAAGAGCTTGGACAAACTGCGACAAGGCTGTTTGGTGTGACTCCAAGATAATTCCTCTGTTGAAGTTCGAAGCAATGAATGTTGCGGCGGGGGCGAGGTCATTGAGAATCGCTCGCCGTGGCCCGACTTGCGAAAACGCATTGTGGTGCTCGTCGTGGATGCTCCCACTGTCTTCAACTGTTAGCCCCAACGATTCAACGGTAGCTCGATGTCCACAGAGTTGAGCAGCTACGCCCGTCATTCCCGTTCCGCAAAACCCGTCAAACACTATGTCTCCTGGTTGAGTGTAGTGAAGGATGTACCGCATGATGGCCTTGTGAGGGACCTTTGTGTGATACGAGTGGGCCGTATAGATCGGGTCATTCTTTCCTTCCGATACATCAGCGGCGAAAGGCTCTCTATGGTAGTCGTCATTGTTGGCATCATAGAGCTGCCCGAACTGTTGGATGAAATCACCAAGAGAAGGATTGGGACAAGCCGTGTAGTACGGTGGATTCGAGACAGAAAGTATGTCTTGATCCTCTCCGACTGGAAATCCTTCGATCTGTCGGAAGTTCGAGTCGTTCAGCTTTTTATTCAGCTTCTCTGTAAAGTAGTTTCTGCGTGCCTCGTCACTGGGAAATGTCATTCCCAAGCATTCTACCGGACCACTTTCGACAGTCGGTGCCTCTTTTGAATTGAAAAGATGCTGCTGCGAATTTGTCGTCATTGCATGCTGTTTCGGCTAGAGAAGCTTAGGAATTGAACGATGGCATCGGATAAACCTGTAAATGCCGTGACTAGGGAGCGTTAGACCCGAGCCTTTGGCCGTAGCTCATAAATGACATCGAACGATTCCTTGATCAGTGATGCCGGGATATTTTACTTGGCACTAGGAGTTGGCCACGTCGTTTGTATCCACTTCTGACTGATCACCACGGTCAATGACCAGACGCACTTTGGCTGGTTCTTTTCCACGGGTGAGGTTCGTCACGAAGTCTTCGAATCGAGATTGAATCTGCCCTACAGTGCAAGGAGCGCCACCATCGCTCAGAGCATCCAGCAGTTCGGCGGGCCGAACGGAGATTGCAACTAACCCCGAGAGTGCTTGTTGAATGCCCTGCACGAGTTCGTTGCTAATCGTGTCTGGAAGTGCCTTGTTCTTAAGGAAGGCGTTGACCGCCGACTTCTGACCGTCAGGCAGCAGACTGACACTCTTCACGGCGGTCGGATCGTCAAGATTTTCAAGCAGCGTCTTAACCCAGTTCTCCAGCATTCCGTTCAACTGCTCGTTGATCTGATCAAGGACTGCGACGCCACTCGCCTCTAAGTTCTCTTCTTGAGGGCGGAAGTTGCAGTGGGGACATGTCGGTGACGATTCCAAGTCATCCTTAACGAGAGTGAAGCAGGTCTGAACTTTGGCCAGCCGGGTCTGTAGGTCGGTGAGTGTCGAATGTGGAAGCAGCGACACACCTTGCGCCAGCTTCTTCAAGCATTCGAGGCGGTCGTCTTTGAGTAGCTCCTTCTTTTTGCTATCTCCATTAGCTCCCAGCCGAGACTTCTTGTGCAATGCGAAGTAGTCCGACTTGAAGTCATCCTTCACCTTCTGTAACGCCCGGTTGATCTTCTGGCGGAAATCGGCAGCACTACGGGAAGTTGGGTCCATCAGTTTTGCACGCCATTCGCTACGCATGGTCTCCATCTTTTTGCGCCACGGGTCTTGTGGTGGCAAAACAGCAGCGGCAGTTCCCAAATAGCCAGTCAGAGCGGTCAACTCCTGGACAAGAGCATTCAGGTCTTCGACCTGCTTAATGATGTCGAGGGCCGTTGAATGGCCCTGAATCTCAAGTATGCTCTTCGTGAAGTTCTTTAACTTTCCAGGTGTGTTGAAGGCTTGCAGCCCTTCGAGGAACGTTTTCAGTTCATCGAGCTTCAGACGGAATTGTTCTTGGTCCTCGGATGGGATCAGTTCGCTGCCCCAGCAAGGCAGCCCGGTTTGCACATGCTGAGCGACAGTGACGACTTTCTCCGTTAAGTCGTTCGCCTTTGAGCGAAGCTGCTTCACGGCATCGTCGTGAGTGCCCTCATTCCGGATCAGTCCTTCTGCCAATCCCAGGAATTCAAACAGCGCCACCAGTTCCGCCAACGGCAGCCCTTTCGGTTTCTCGATGTGCTTGAACGAGACAAGCTGATCGAGCGTCATTCTCGTGGCGTCGCCGATATTGGCAGCATCGAGTTTTTTTCCTGCCACACTCAGCGTGATATTGCCGTTCTGGACCAACGCCCCCAGCACGATCAGCAGGAACTCCGGTTCTAGCTGGTACCTGCTCTCCCGCTCCACATCGTTCTTTACGGTGATGAGTTCCTTGCGATTGACAACCTGACCTGGCGACTTTTCTTCGAGCTTTTCCAGTACCACCTTAGCGTAGCGGGACCGATGCGGTTTGAGTTTATCCCCTTCAAGCAACTCCAGCCCATCGAGAACTGCAGTCGCCTGATTGTTCTTCACACCGCCCGCCAACCAACGGAGCACGTCTTCGGTCGGCTGCTTGAGATTGCTTGAATGCAAATTCACGGTGAACGTGGGGTATTCTGGGTATCGGTCGTTGAACGAAGTTGCCAAGCAGACGGAGCCGGTGAGTTCGAGCAGGTCGCTTACAGCAGCGTTGCCGGTGCGGTGACCTTTCAGCCACTCGACCATCTTCTTTGGGACGCCTTGATGAACAACTTCAAAGGAAGTCAACATGTTCGTCCGGAGCCATGCTACAAGCGACTTGAGGAAACCATCGGCTTTATCCTCGTACACCTTCTTCGTGCCGCTGCTGACCGATGCCGCCATTTCACGGGCACCGGCGTAGAGGCGTAAAGATTCCTCGAATGCTGTGTCTCGGTGAGTCAGCTTGAAAAAGACTTCATCGGCGAGTTTCTGATCGTTGAATTGCGGTGGCTCGAATGGCTGGATGAAGTAGAGATAGAAGTCCCTTGGTGGCTGTGCCGTGGATCGTTCGTTGGGAGCGCCGAAGAAAAGGTATCCTCGTCGAGTGATTTTGTGGTCCCGCCACTCGATCTCGTGTTCCCAAATTTGGTAGCCACGGACATATGGCGGTAGATCGGTAAGTTCCAGCACACGGGTCAATGCGTCGAAGTAGTATTGGTCAAGATGCGAGTCAGAAAGAGTGTCCGCCTTGTCCTGTATCTTGGCGTCATGATCGATTGTCTTTTGCAGGTCTAGGTAATATTGATCGTTCTCAGTGTTGTGCGTAATGAACTGCCCGCTGACCGTCTTCATGATTTCTTTAAGACAGGACTCCACGGTAGTCCGCAGGAAGTCACTGGTCTTCTCAGGGATCGTGGCATATAGGCATAATCCGTTCTGAAGTTCCTCGGCTGTTGGACCGATTTTGGCCCGGATGTCGTCGGTTGTCATTCGATGAATCGACAGACCGTGAACGATTCGCTCAGCCATGGGCTGAAGTGCTTTACGGGTGTAGGCTGCCTTGATTCGGGTTTCGACTACCTTGCTTACGTCGATGACTTCCCGAATCTCTGGCACTGATCGCAGAACTGCATTGCCTTGAATGAAATCCCAGTACGAGTCGTAGCTGATGAGTCCAGGCTGATCCACTGGCACTTCGTCATTAAGGCATCGCTTGATTTCGGTGCTTAGAGTCTTCAAGACCTCTCGCTTTTCAGCGATGGAGATGGCCTCAAATACCTCAAGGTAGGTTGGATGCACGGGGAACAGTTGCACAAACTCTTCAAGCCTTTCGGCCATTCCGCCGTAGAGCGATGTGAACTTCTGGAGATGCTCTCGAATTTGTGCTTTCTGCTTATCGCTCTTGGTCAGCAGTCGTTCCGACACAACAAAGGCAACGTCTTGACGAACGATGCGAAGCTGCTCGAAACGATCCTTAACCCGACGCAGACTTTCAGCCACAAACTGAAACTTAGGGTTGTCGAACAGACTTTCCTGCAAACCAGCAATGAAGCGGAAGCGAATTAACTTGCAGACCTCACCAATCTCACGCAGGAATCCTAGGTCTAGGATAAGGTCGTGCTGCTTGCGAGATCGGAGGTAGTCGAGCAGTTCGTCCACGACAAGTAGTAAACCGTGATCGGGATACTTCTCGGCAAACAGTGCCATCATCTCCGATATGTCGTCTTTGTTACTGTCCACCTGATTGTCGGCAGGAAAGCTATACGACAACCCTTCGTTCGCCATGAAGTCTTCAAGCCTCCCGCAAATGATGTTGCGGAGGCTCTTCTTCGTTGCTGGAAGTTCAAGGCGGACAACCTTGAATTTCCCGGAGATCGCCTTTGATGCTTTTGCTACGTTTTTTCCACGGACGGCCTTACTCAAGTCGGGATGTTCGGCCAAACCAGAAAGGAGCGACAACAAATGGCTCTTACCTGTGCCGTAGTTCCCGACAACCAGAATGCCTTTGTTGTCAGCAGGAGTCTCGAATTGCAGGTTAGGAATCACGAGGTCGCACAACTGTTCGGCCATGCGATCCGAGATGACAAAGGTCTGAACCAATTGCTTCACGGCGTCGGCAGAATCCGCCTGCTCCAATTGGATGACTGACTCGATTGGCTCGAACTTAACGAGATCACTGTACTTCATGGCAAGCATTGCTCCCATCAGTTGTTTTCGGCTGCGCCGACCTGAAGTACAATTGCTTCGGTCTGCTTGAATTGGATGAACTCTGGATGGCCAGGTTCGGCATAGGTCAACGTTCCATCAACGAAACTGCCATTCCATGAGGCGACGATTGTGCGATTGCGGCTCGATACCTGAAGCAAACGCAGTGGTTCGACCTCTAGGTCAATGTCGAAGAGAATCTCCAAGTTGTCGAGAATCACTACGTCACCCGGTTGGGCAGCAATGACTTCCTTGAGGAGTCGCTCGACCTGATGTGACCGCTGCGTGCGAGTCAGTTCGAGCATCTTCTTGCTCAACTCAAGATTCACATTTACGAGTTCGCAACGAACTTTCTTCGCCGCCACTTGAAGAGCGGCTGTTTTGCCAGACCCCGGCGTACCGGCCAAGATGACGAGTCGAAAATACTGGCCCATAGCCTGACGAATTGCTTGTTCCAATTGTGTCACCAAGTGAATCATTCCGTTGTCAGTTTCTAGCTGTGATGTCTGCTCGATACCGCACTGGAGCCTCGCAGATCATTTTCTATCGTGGCTTGCTGGATGAATTGCGATGGTCTGGCTCATTCAACATTTCCAGCAACGCATCGAGGTCTTCTTTTTTGAAGAGTCGATAGTCATTGACGGGATGTCGATGCGCTGTGATCTTGCCAGCGTTTTCCCAGTTACGAAGAGTGTTCGGAGAGACTCCTAAATACTCGGCTGCTTCAGAAATCCGAAGGAAGTCACTGATCTTTGTCATTACTGGCCTCCTCACCAGTTTGGCCCCGCCTGAGTTGAACAATTGGCCTTGGCGAACCTTACCAACCTTTGGCTTGCATGCCAGTGATTCGGACGTCTTTGAACGTGTGCCACAAATTAAGCGATCAATTCAAGGGACGGCGATTGCCATGAAAATCCTCTTCCTTCACGGCTGGACCAGCGTCGTTGGCGGCCTCAAACCGACCTTCCTCAAAAACGCTGGCCACGAAGTTCTCAACCCGGCACTGCCCGATGAAGACTTCGAAGAATCAGTCCGCATCGCCGAAGCTGAATTCAATCAGCATCACCCCGACGTGATCGTCGGCTCATCTCGTGGCGGCGCAGTTGCCGTCAACATGCAGTCCAAAGACACGCCTCTCGTTCTGCT
>Ga0055584_100002113_pt1 | contig 19600 bp, 16 predicted proteins | sample OSDHelmetaG_FD_58716 | JGI IMG/M metagenome (GOLD analysis project Ga0055584, IMG submission 58716) | Pelagic marine sediment microbial communities from the LTER site Helgoland, North Sea, for post-phytoplankton bloom and carbon turnover... | ecosystem: Environmental > Aquatic > Marine >... | reverse complement strand
CATAACTCGGGACATTGGAGCCAGTTGGGTACCGTGCATAACCAGTTTGCGTTACATATGCGTGCACTACTTAATTTGCCATTACCAAAGTCAATAGAATTTCGGCCCACATTAATGCTAAATCTGATTGGTTGTGATTTTAATCCCGACTGGCTTTCGGTAAATCACGTCCAAATACATTGGTATGGAAAGTCATTACGCGATGGACGCAAAATGGGGCACATTAATATAGATGCGGGTTCAGAAAGAGCACTTCATGACGTTAAAAAGCAGCTTGCACCATTGTTAGATACTGAGCACAAACAACTGTTAAAAGATGCCGTCGAGAATTTCCAACCCTGTACCTAATTTTGTGTAACCGCTGGTGATTGGATTACCGAGCATCGGTTACGAAATGTAACACTAACCCTATTTTACAATAGCTTCCCATCGTTAAGGACAAGCCTAGGGCATGGGTCAGGTCGATCTGTAGCTAAGGGTTAAACCGATAGATCCATTTAATTCGACTAATTTACCATCTCGTTTCTTTGTCCGCATCGTCGTCACGAGAAGAGACTTCTCTATCAGTTGGTGTCGAGATATTACCTAGTACTCATACAGATATTAACTAATAACATCAGCCGCAAGAGCCATACTGGACAATACGATCCCAAAACGGTATAAATATCGTTGTATACAGTATTCACAACATAAATTTGCGTTACGATAACAAAATTTATGTTGTGAAACGTATTAAAAATTTTAGGTAGGAGACATCTCTTGACAACAAAATTTAGTTTGTATGAATCGCCAGAAATTCTGCTAACCGACCAGTGGGAAGGGATTTTATCAACGGCTTGTTACGCCCTCACTGTGTCAGAGTTAAACCCATCATCATTCGAAGGATCTGTAGAGAAAATCGACATAGGCGATCTGGAAATTGCCGAGTTCAAATCAGACCACCATAAATTATCACGAACGCCTAGCCATATTACTAATGACGAAAAAGACTACATAAGTTTTATTATGCCAACTCGTGGTTCCTGTGAAGTCACGCAACTTGGTAAATATAGCCTGGTCAATCCTGGCAATGCAGTTCTATTGCGTTCGTCTCAGCCCTACACAATGGTTTGCCAAGATAGTTTTACGTATCTTTCATTTCGGTTTCCTTACGCTAACATTGCCTCGCGCGTTTCGAACTTCGAAAATATTTTTGGACGCTCTTTAGATCTGAATTCCCCTACGCATAGTTTTATACACAATACCCTACGCTCGTTACTTGATAACGATGATGAGGAATGCAGTTTGTTGAAACAAAGGGTCGCAAGTTACATTGTCGATCTATGCGCAGCCATCATTGAAAATGAATATTGCGTCGGTGAAACCCATAACGGAAGTGAACACCAGCAAAAACTACGTAAACGAATCTATGCTTTTATTTTTGATCACCTATCAGATCCGGATCTGAGTCCCTCAGCCATCGCAGATGAAAATAAAATGTCAATTAGCTATCTGCACAAGCTGTTCAAGTCCGAAGGTATTTCGGTAAATCGATGGATACTGATGAAGCGATTAGAGCAGTGTCACGAAAAACTTCTTAACCCAGGTTACCAGCATCTTAGTATTTCTCGGATAGCTTTCGACACTGGATTCAACAGTCTTGCGCACTTTTCTACGCGATTCAGAGAATATTACGGCGTCTCTCCTCGAAATTTTCGTGTACATGAAGCCGCCTAATTAGCGCAAACATGTCTCTGATTTTACTTGGATTAAAAATTCGGGATAAACATATAGCCAACACTTTTTAGTGGCGACAATTTACCAAGATCTCGATAGTTTATTTGATACTCTCTATATGAATTTCAAGCCCATCACGAATGTGGTCGATGGCTGCAGCCTGTGCAGCTTCTGGCGTACCATTAATAATCTGCTCTAGTATTGGACTATGATCAGTCAGAAGCGGTTTAAACGACAGCGAATGCGTTGCTGCAAAAATTCGCATAGCAGCCGGTGAATTCCAAATACTGTCAAACATATTTAAAAGCATTTGATTCCCTGTTTGCACGACAACCGAACGATGGAGGCTACGGTTTAAATCAAAATCTGTCTTAAGATCAAAGTCGGCTTCAAGCGCTTCAACTTCGAATGCTTTGGTAATTTCTGCAATCTGCGCTGGGTCTTTTTCAATGGCAACTTGATAGGCTGCATATCCTTCGATAGCTTCTCGAGCCCCGAAGACATCTCTAACTTCCTTAGCTGAAACCTTACGAACGGAAAAACCTTTGCGCTCTGTTTTCACTAAAATCCCTTCCTGCTCCAAGCGCAAGATCGCCTCCCTTACGGGCGTGCGACTTACATTCATTTCGGTGGCAACTTTCTCTTGTACCAGACGATCACCTGGCTCTAGTTTACCTTCCGAAATGGCAACCAATATTTGCTGATAAATATCATCGGCCAAGCGTAAATCCGAAACGGTCGTTTGATCAAAAATCATTATAATCTAAATAATATTGGTGGTAGTTTTCGGGTTCTACACATGGCTGAAGCCTGACATCAATTCGCTCGTCATATTGCACTTAACTTACACTCATTAGCTTTAAAGCAACTCATCAATCGTCAAAAATGATAACTGAACGCACAGTATCACCTTGATTCATAGCGGTAAACCCTTGGTTAATTTTATCGAGAGTAATACGCTCACTTATCATATCGTCGAGATTAAGCCGTCCATCCATATAGAATTCTACATAGCGCGGCATATCAATTCTGAAGCGATTTGAGCCCATATCACAGCCTTGAATCTTGCGTTCAGCAAGGAAATGCAATCCCGGTAACGAAACCTCGTCGTCGCTGCCCATCAACCCTATAATGATAGCGCTGGCGCCTTTTGCCAGCATCATGAAAGCCTGGCGAGCTGTCACCGAGCTACCGATTGCTTCGAAACTAAAATCCACACCGATGCCCTTAGTAAGCTGCAAAACTTGCTCAACTGGGTCTCCATCTGCCGGATTGATAAAATCAGTGGCACCAAACCTTGAGGCAGTTTCCAGCTTCCTGGAATTCGTATCGATTGCTATTATTCGACTTGCACCACAAATTTGTGCACCCTGAATAACATTCAAACCTATCGCCCCACAACCGAGCACAGCAATAACAGCCCCAGGGCTAACCTTTGCGGTATTGAAAACCGCGCCAAGCCCGGTAGTCACTCCGCAGCCAATCAACGCAGCCTTATCGAGTGGCATGTCCTTTCGAATTCGTGCAATAGCATTCTGGTGCACCAGTATCTGTTCGGCAAATCCACCAACACGCATGAACTGAAATACACTCTCGTTATCACTACGCAACCGTGGTGACTGTGACTGGATACGATCTGTGGATTCAGGTTCGGCACAAATCGATGGATGGCCGGTCAGGCATTGCTGACACTGCCCACAAAATACCGATAAACAGGCGATAACGTGATCACCTGGTTTTACATAAGTTACGCCATCCCCAACCTTTTCGACAATACCTGCTACCTCATGGCCCAGAATAGCCGGGACATCAACCGGAAGATGCCCTTGCATAAAATGCAGATCGGTATGACACAATCCCGATGCAGATACCCGTACAAGCACCTCACCGGACTGAGGTAAATCGATGGAGATATCTTCGATTTCCAACTGTCCTGGAACGGACCGTAGTACTGCAGCGCGCATAAAACCTCTCTTGAGCAGATGCTCCCCCGACCGGTTAAGGTAAACTAGTCGCGAGTAATTCTGTGCATTAAACCGGGTCGATACCATCGACCCTTCAAGCCAAAATGACGGAACCTGACGTAACTGAGTGTTCTTTTAGTCAGCATTCAAAACGAGACCGAATCTCGCATAACCAAAGAACAATTTCGTCAATTAAGAGCTTTATAATAATTCCATCATGGCAACAATACTTCTCTTATAGTTTCCAATTTCTCTCATCTAAGTTGACAAAACCCCATCATGAAAATTCATCAGCAATTCGGGGCTATTTAGCACCAGCGCGCACACTCGGACGAGGTGTACGCTGCCCCCGGACACGTTACTTTACGAGGTTGAAATTATAATGGGACGAAAAAGCAAGTTGCTTAGAAAAATCGAACCACTGTCAGGCTATTTATCTGCTAGGTAGGACTCGATGGAATCATCCATAGCATCTTTCCAAGGAATATGGTGTTGTGGCGACACTTTCCCTGTGATCATTGATTTGTACGTTGCATTCCGGTACTCCATGATATTTGCGTGCCTATGCTCTTCCCACTGGTCAATAAGCTCAATGATGCCATCAATGTTGAGTTTATAATCCGTTTCTTCCATGAGATCACGGACATTTTCAGCTTGAAAGCGATACCAGGATGACTCGGGTTCTTCCAAAACCAATTGGAACGTCGACTATTCTGTTAAAACTGCCAACTCTATATTAAAGGGATAGTACCGATGTAAAATCGACACTTCTGGTGATTTCCAATTTATGGCTTCTAAGTTGAAAAGTCCTCTGTCATTGAATTACTGAGAGTATTTATTGAAATAAACATGTTCAGCATCAAACAGAATGGACATGATGTTTCAAAAAATCACTAATCGCTGTGTTGACGAACTGGGGATTCTCCAGATTGGATACATGCCCGCTGTCAGGGATAACAGCATAGATGCCCTTAGCAACTGATTTCGCGATGTATTTAGCGTATTCAGGGGGCGTTTCTGCATCTTCCGCACCAGCCATCGCCAACAAAGGCTTAGTAATTTTTGCTAAATCATCTGTGATGTCATGTGCGGCGATGAGGCGGGCAGAAAATTCGATGCCTTCTGGTGTAGCACAGGACATTGCGATTTTTGCAGCCTCGATAGTTTCTATAGAGCAGTCAGGTTTGACTATAGCAGGAATAAGCACCTCAGCGATTTCATCAACGGTTCCACTGGATTGAATCATTGCGACCATATTGGAAATAAATTCATCCGGATCCGAACCCCCACCGAAACCGAAGCGGGGACTAGAGTCAAGAATTATCAATGAGCTTACCAGGCTCGGGCGATGAAGGGCAGCGTGGAGTGCAATCATACCTCCAAGAGATAATCCCACCAAATGTACGTGGGTCTTACCAATTACTTCGGTAATAAATTCTTCCAGAGTTTCTACCATACAGCGCAAATCGATGGGATGGTTATCAAGGACTGAGTCGCCATACCCAGGCATATCCCAAGCAACGCAGTGAAAGGATTGTCCAAGCATCGATAACTGCGGATCCCATGCCGCTCGGGAGCCTGGCATACCGTGCAGGAATACAATTGTTTCACCCGCATCTCCAGCAACTCGCCAACCGAAGCGTGCATTTTTGTGATCAAAAAGTTCCATTCATGGTCTCCTTGCAAAAGTTATTTTTCATAGGTTCAATACAGCTCGAGATATTCATCCATTTCCCAATCAGAGATATGTGCCCGCCATCGCTCGAGTTCAAATTCCTTAACTTTAGTGAACAATCTCGTAAACGGTACTCCTAACATTTCGCAAAGACGTTCGTCAGCAGACAATCTGTCTAAAGCTGCCTCCAGAGTTAAGGGCAATAACTCGAACTGTTCGTTTTCTTCTGCCAGTTGATCGGATGATGCCGGCAACTCGTAGCTCTCTTCAACACCGATTAATCCTGCTGCGAGTGTTGCGGCTGCACTAAGATAGGGGTTGCTCAAACCAGAAGCACCACGCATTTCTAGGTGTGTAGCATCATCCCCAGTAGCCTTCATACGAATTAGTGCAGTACGATCCTGGATACCCCAGCTTGCTGTGGTGGGAGCAAAGCTACCTTTTTTAAAACGGTGGTAGCAATTTACCGTGGGTGCGATTAGAGCCGTCATTGAACCCGCATGTCGCAACACACCCGCCGTAAAACTGCGGGCTGTTGTCGACAATTGATGTGGTCCGTCAAGATCAACGAATGCATTGCTATCGTCGGCACTATTCCTCAGCCCCATGTGCACATGACAGCCGGAACCTGCTCGATCAGCAAACGGCTTGGACATAAAAGACGCTATATAGCCCGATCGATGCGCAAATTCTTTAACGGCGCACTTGAATCGAAACGATTCATCTGCCGCATCGATACCATCTGCGGGATCGAAGTTAACCTCGAACTGGCTTGGACCATACTCTGCATTGTGAGTTGTCAGTTTAAGCCCCAGACCATGGAGATTGCTAAGCAGATCCTTAATGAAATCATTCCAGTGATTACGTGCAGTTAAAAATATATGCTGGCCACCAAACAAGGGTTCTTTGGTTTGTGCATCGAGCAGATAAAACTCTAGTTCGATTCCTGTTTTTACTTCAAACCCAAGACTACGGGTCCGCTCGAGTAACGATAACAGCACGTTTCTTGACGAGTGCACCATGGGTTCACCAGTTATCGCATCACAAGGATTACAAATTACCGATGCCGTTTCAGGTTCCCACGGTAAAATCCGTATTGTTCCTAACTCGGGAACCAGCATTGAATCCTGATATCCGGTTTCTTCGCCGAGACCCGTATCAGGAACAACAAAACTAGCCGTATCCAGACCCAAAGCTCCGCCGTACATGTTCACACCTTTGAGGGCAAACTGCTGGAATGAATCAATAGGGATTGTCTTTGAGCGCGATAAACCCATCAAATCGGGTATTTCGAATCGTATAAACTGAACATTGTTTTCACGAAGACTTCGTTCGACTTCATCGACTGATGCTGCGGCGTTGGTCGCTGGATCGTGCATAATTTTTCCTCTTACTGCATTAATTTGAACGCGCATGCTTTATACCCCAACATAAAACCCTTACCTGGGTGCATGAACGAACTCAGGTTGACTATGTATCTCACACTCCCGCAGAGCGCCCTCGTATAACTCAACTTCAACCAAGGTCGACAGCGGTGACGGCCCCTGACTAAGACGTGAAGTTCCAAAATCGCCGGTAAGAACGTTCGGGTTTCCATGAACACAAGTGATGTCATCACTATCCGTACTTTTCACTGGATCAAACCAAGCACCGGTTGAAAGATGAACGACCCCGCGGCAGATGTCAGACGATATTACGGCGCTGGCTAGCACCGAACCGCGTTGATTGAAAATTCGCATCGTGTCACCCTCTTGTATACCTCGTTCGCCGGCATCTTTTGGGTTTAAACGCGCGGGTTCACGAGAATTAACCTTCGATGCTTTCGAGCAACCAACATCATCAAGCTGTGAATGAAGTCGTGTTTTGGGCTGATCTGAAATTAAATGTAGCGAGGATCCAGTAGCATTTTCTGCCCCAAGCCATTCCCTTGGCTCGAGCCAAACAGGATGACCAGGACAATCTTCGTAGCCAAAAGATGCAATTTTCTCACTAAATATTTCAATAAGGCCGCTTGGAGTAGGCAGATTGTAACGCTCTGGATCTGAGCGAAACCTATCCAACAATACTCGCTCAAATTCTTCGGAACCATGTGTAACTAACCCCTCCTCCCAAAACTCGTCAAAACCGGGCAGTTTCACTCCTGCGCATTCAAGGGTTTCAGTAGATCGTTCATAAAGCCAACGTAACCAATCGTTTTCATCCCGCCCTTCGGTAAAGATTTCTTCAACCCCGAGCCGAGACGCCAATTGCGAGAAAATTTCATAATCGGTTCGAGCTTCACCAGGTGGTGCACAAGCCTTTTGCATAGCAATTATCCTACTATCGGATTTAGTTGCCATAATGTCATTTCGCTCGAGAGGCCCCGCGGCCGGGAAAACAATATCGCAGCGCCTAGCCAATGCATTCCAGCTTAGCTCATTACAGATAATTGTCTCCGGTTTTCTCCAGGCTCGGTTTAATTTGGCAAGATCCTGATGATGATGGAATGGATTACCACCCGCCCAATAGACTAATTGAATGTCTGGGTAGCGTAGTTGTTCGCCGTTATAATCGACGCTAGCACCTGGCGAGAGAAGTAAATCAGTAATTCGGGCGACTGGGATTTTTTCTTTAACCGGATTATTGCCTCTGGGTAAAGAAGCGAATCGACGTCGATTCACAGGGTTGGCAATACCGTTCATCGAGGTCAGACCGAAAGAAAACCCTCCCCCGGGAAGCCCGATCTGTCCAATCATAGCTGCTAAAGTAATGAGCATCCAAAATGGTTGCTCACCATGATCAGCTCGCTGAAGAGACCACGTCGCCGTCAGCAGGGTTCGATTATTGGCTATATCTACCGCTAATTGTCTGATCCGGTCTGCACTCAATCCGGAAATTTTGGAGGCCCATTCCGGTGATTTTTCAATGCCGTCCTGTTTCCCATAGAGGTAGTCCTCGAAAACCTCAAAGCCAACAGTATATCGATCCAGAAACTCTAGATCATGAGACCCATTATCGATCAGTGCTTTTGCTAGCCCCATCATGATAGCGGTATCTGTGTTGGGTCTTATCGGGTGCCATTCAGCTTCAAGATCTTCTGCATCAGCAGTCCGAATGGGTGCTATATCAATCCGTCGAATACCGGAATCGTTACAACGATGCAGCCAAGAACGGACACTGTGTTTCGAAACTCCGCCGGGATTAATTTGTGATGGATTTACTGGGAGGCCTCCAAAGCACACCATCAATTGAGTGTTCGCGATAATTGTGGGCCAAGTACTACCGTTGTAAATTATGTCATCCTCCTCACCAATAACGTGTGGCAATAGCACTTCTGCTGCTGCATGGGAATATGTATTTACTGAGGCTGTATAACCACCGAGGCAATTCAGAAAACGATGAACCTGGCTTAGTGCATGGTGAAATCTGCCGGCGCTAGCCCAACCATAGGAACCGCCAAAAACAGCCTCCGCTCCACAGTTTTCGTACACTTGTTTTAAAGCAACAGCCGCAAGATCGAGTGCAATATCCCAGGAAACTTCAACAAAAGGCTCGTCACCACGAGGAGCGTCCGCGCTTGGCCCGTGTCGTAGATATCCTTCCCGAATAGCTGGTTTAAGAATTCTTGTTTCGCTCGAAACGGCTTCCGCCATTGACTTGGCAAACGGCATCGGTTCGTTATCACTGTCTAAAGAAATAAGCTCTAGCTTTTCACCATCTTTGCCAACACGGTTTACCCGATAGGATCCCCAGTGTGCACTTGTATATGTTTGTTTTGATGTAGACATTTATTTGAACGTGAATACTCTCAATAAAGTTAAGAATGTTGGACAAGTTTATCTTTGCCAATAACCCGCTATTTTTCTGCCAGCTCACATTTCGTAAAAGCTAGTATTACTCGATCTTCTGGCCAGCGCCTGAAGTCGAGCCTAACTTATAGATCGCCATTCTTTTTCAACCCCTCGATCACTTCGGATATGCTGTTTCGTAGTATGGTGACCATTTCTTCGATCTGCTCGTCAGTCAATATTAGTGGTGGGGACATGACTGCCATATTGCCCAGAGGTCGTACAATCAACCCGCGTGACTGAGCTGCTTGTGCAACCCGGTTACCAATTTTAATCTCATCATCAAACACGTCCCGAGTTTCTTTATTACGCACAAATTCGATACCCATCATGAAATGACTACCTCGCACCTGGCCTACAATATCCAAACTTTCAAGCCCACGCAGGCCGTTCTCGAAGGTTTTTCCGCTTGTCCTAACCCTTTGTGGAATCGACTCATTCTCCATGATCGCGATGTTCGCTAGCGCCGCCGCTGCACAAGCAGGGTGGCCCGAGTAAGTCATGCCGTGCATAAACATCGTTCCTTCGGCGGAGATAACTTCGTATATTTCGTCTGAAATTATCGTTGCTGACATTGGCTGGTAGCCTGAGGTCAACCCTTTGGCGGTAGTAATCATATCCGGCTCGATGCCGAACATGTCCTGTGATGAAAACATGTGTCCGAGTCGACCGAAGGCGGTAACCACTTCGTCAGATATTGTTTTAATTTCATATTCCTGACAAATATCTTGCATACGCCGATGGTATCCTGCCGGTGGCACGATCACGCCACCCGCACCCATGATAGGCTCGGCTATAAAACAGGCGATATTTTCCGCACCTATTGTTTCGATTGAATTCTTCATATCCTCGGCAAGATAATCGAGAAATTCAACATCGTTCATGCCTTTTGCTTCGCGATATGCATTAGGGCAAACCAGGTGGTGTACCAGCTCTTCTGCCGAATCCCAACCTTCACGGTAGGCCGGTGTAGTCATCGCAATGGCCAGGTGAGTAGAACCATGATAGGCACCGATACGCGACAAAATTTTCTTTTTCTGAGGTTTACCGAGACGATTAAAATAAGCATGTAATATTCGAACGGCACTGTCATTTGCAACCGATCCAGAGTTCGCGAAGTAAACATGATTCAAATTTTTCGGCGCCAGAGAAGCAATCTTTGCCGATAATTCTGATGCTAACGGATGGGTCAAATTATAGAAGGTCGAGTAGTAATCGAGTTCGCGCATCTGTGATGCGATCGCATCGATGATTTCGTCACGCCCATGACCTACGTTAACGCACCATAGACCGCCTATTCCGTCAAGAAACTGCTTTCCCGATGCGTCGTACACATGTACACCTCGGGCTTTGGAAATGACAGTCGTCTCGCTTTGTTGTTTGAGAGACCAAAGGTCAGCAAATGAGTGTACGAGGTGGTTATCAGTTCGAGTAGCTACTTTTTTCATAAGTGATTTCTCCTTTATCTAAACTCCATAAAAGATGGAGTTTAGATAATCAGAATTTCTAAGAAAAACCCGGGATTGGAGTAACGGATTAGCTTTACAAAATGTCAGGTCGGTTGACTAACTGTCAAACCGACCTGTGATATTTAAAAATAAACGCTGACGAAAAGTTGCCGTTTTATTTTTTCAGGTTAAGCCATATGGTGTCATAGACTTTTTGAACTTCCTCGGTACAAGCTTCGACAAAAGTTCCCACCGGTAGTGCAGGTGGATTCAATTCAGGGGAATTTTTAACCTGCTCACTCAACAGCGGTCCTACACCTTTTACACCAGCAGTATATTGGGCGAAGTTTGTTACTGCTGCCGCATTAATCGGATCTAGCAAAAAATTCATAAATTTAATTGCATTCTCGCGATTGGGGGCGTCCTTAAGCAATACAACATTATCCATCCAAACAACATAACCTTCTTTCGGATAAGCATACGTGACGGGAGCTCCTTCTTGTCGAGCTCTTGCTGCAACGCCATTCCAAACCATACTTGCTGCTACATCTCCCGAAACTAGCTTATCTTTGGCTGAATCAGAGGCAAAAGATGCCCAGTGAACTTTCGCTGACTGTAGTAAATCGTTCAGCGCCTTCAATTCGCTACGATCGGAGCTACACTGGGGAATACCCAGGTATATAGCGGCCATAGCGAGAATGTCGCCCTGACTGTCAAGAACATTGATTTTTCCTTGCAGTTCAGCAGGTGGATCAAACATCAACGACCAAGTATTGATATCACCTGTATAGACGGCAGGGTTAACTGAGAAAGCTGTCGATCCCCACTGATAGGGAATCGAACTTTTTCGCCCGGGATCAAAGCCTACGTCAACCCATTCGGGCATCATGTTGTCGAAATTACTTAGCTCAGAACTTTCGAATGTATCTAACATTCCATCTTTATTCATAATTTCAACCATGTAATCACCAGGAACGGCGACATCATAGCTACCCATTTTACCGGCTTTCAATACGGCTAACATTGCTTCATTCGAATCGAAGGTATCCATGGTGACCTCGACATCGTGTTCGGCTGCAAACTTATCCAGAAGTTCCTGGGGTATGTATTCAAACCAATGGTAAATCGATAGTTTGCCTGCCGAATGCGCCGGCATAGCGAAAACCAGTAGCGTAAAAAACGCCGTGGCTATTTTTGTAGAAAATTTCATTATCAGTAACTCCTCTTAAACATTGTAGTTGTCATCACTTTTTTCCTTGACCTGAACGGTTAGCAAAATAGGACAGGGTAACAATGACCACAGACACCAACAGCATGAGCGTGGAAATTGCCATTATATTGGGTTTGATACCTTGTTTTACCGAACCAAATATCGCGGTTGGCAAGGTTTCAATCCCAGCACCCTTGACGAAATTAGTGATGATGAAATCGTCAAGAGATATAATAAATGCGAGCAGAAAGCCTGAAATAACACCCGGTAAAACTAAGGGTAATAAAACCAGACGAAAGGTTTCAAATCGAGTCGCATACAAATCTTGAGCGGCCTGTTCGTACGACGCCTCGATACCTTGCATACGAGCGGCTATTGGCAAATAAGCAAACGGAATGCAGAAAACAATATGAGCGACCAAGATAGTCGCATGGCCTGAAGCAAAGCCGATAGCAGAGAAAAATATCAGTGTTGCCACCGCTGTTACGATTTCGGGTACCATCAATGGCAGACTGATGAGCCCCAAACTGGCTCCCTTGCCGCGAAAATGACCTGCACGCAACATCGCGACAGCAGCCGATAATGCAATTGTTGTCGCTGTCACTGCAGCGCCAATTGCGATCGACAGCGAGTTAATCGCTGCTTGTTTGAATTTAGGTGCTTCCAGGCCCCAGAAAACATCCTCATACCAGCGAAACGAAAAGCCACCCCAGAGCATTATCGATTTACTATCGTTAAACGAATATATCATCACGATAATCAGTGGTGTATAGAGCAGAAAAAGACACAAATAAGTGGCGAATGAAAAGCCAGGGAATCTCCTGATATCGATTTTCGCATTCATCAGGATGCCCTCCGACTTTGAAGGCGCGCATAAAAGGTAAGAACGATCAACACCATCGACAGTAAAATCATGGATACCGCAGCACCAAACGGCCAATTACCAGCCTGACCCCCGAATTGATCCTCGATCAACGAACCAATCATGAAGCTTTTCGCCCCTCCTAGTAAATCCGGTGCCAGAAAAGCACCCAAACTGGGAACGAAAACCAGAATACATCCTGCAATAATCCCTGGCTTGACTGTTGGTATTATAATTTTCCGAAGGGTTACCCATTGCGAGGAATAAAGATCGGCTGCGGCTTCCGACAGGGAAAAATTATATCGCTCCACGCTGGCATAGATGGGTAACACCATGAAAGGCAAGTAGGAATAAAACAATCCTAGTTGTACTGCAAAATTAGTGTTGATCATTTGTAGTGGCGCGTCGATCAATCCAATAGACATCATAAATTCATTCGCTGGCCCGTTTTCACGAATTAAAAACTTCATCGAGATCGTACGAATCAGCAAATTCACCCAATAAGGGATTGTAATCAAAAACAACCAAATTGATTTGGAGTTTCCCACTCGGGTAGCTATAAACCAAGCTGTCGGAAACCCTATTAGCAAGCATAATAACGTGGCAATGCCCGCCTGCAAGATAGATCGCCAGAAAATTCCGATATAAGTCCATTCCATCTTTGGTGGATCGTCACCAAATAGTCCTCGATCGAAAATGAATTGATCGTATGCATTTAATGAGAATTCCCAGATTACTCCACCGCGAAACTCCTTAGTAAGAAACGAATAGACCAACATCATTAATACCGGGAGCACAAGGAATATCCCGATCATTAACCAGGTAGGCATGAGCAGCGATGGCCCTAACCCCTGGTAGGTATGAGTCGTTGTATTTTTGCCTTGATTGATATCTTGCATAGCCATTAATTCATCAATACGCGTGCAGCGTCTAGCTCGAGATTCAAGCCAACAATATCGCCTGTGTCAGGTATGCGGGCGTCCTCAGAATTTTGAACTCTGACATCTATCACTTCCCCGTCTTCCAAATTGACAGCTACATGTATATCTGTCCCCAAATAAGTTAGACGCGACACGGTGCCACTCAATGAACTATTGCTGGCATCCCCGAGCGAAAGTCGCTCTGGGCGTACAGATAAAGAAGCCCTTCCTTTAGTTGCACCTTTTGCATTATTACAGATCAATTGAACATTGCCCAGTAACAGACACGTGGCCTGACGACCGTCAGTCTCGACAATTTCAACATCAATCAAATTCGTGTCACCAATGAAATCTGCAACAAACTTATTTTCCGGAGACTCATAGATATCACGCGAAGTGCCCACCTGTTGCACGATACCCGCACTCATGACGGCTATCCTGTTAGACATAGTCAATGCCTCTTCCTGATCATGAGTTACAAAGACAAAGGTAATACCGGTGTTAGCCTGAATTTGCTGGAGTTCCACCCGAACATCCTGACGCAATTTAAGATCAAGAGCTGAAAGGGGCTCGTCGAGTAAGAGTACTTTTGGTCTTGGGGCCAGAGCTCGTGCTAACGCAACTCGTTGTTGCTGCCCCCCAGATAGTTGGCTAGGTAATCGGTCCGCAAACCCAGAAAGCTGCACCAATTCAAGAACCTCGCCCGTACGTTTACGCACCTCAGAATCAACTACTTTCTGTCGGCGTAGTCCGAAAGCTACATTTTCCATGACAGACATGTGGGGAAATAATGCATATTGCTGAAAAACGGTATTTACGGGGCGTTTGTTGGGGGGCAAATCAATAATGCTGTCACCGAACAAGCGAATATCACCTTCGGAGATTCCTTCAAATCCCGCAATGGTTCGCAGTAATGTGGTTTTACCACATCCTGAAGGACCCAGTAATGTGAAAAACTCATTGTCATGAATCGACAGTGATACGTTTTTTAACGCAGTAACCTCTGCGTATCGCTTAGTGACATTATCAACATCGATCGCGATTTTGTTTGTTTCATGTAGTGACAAAATTTTCCGTCCTTAACAAATCACCGACGAATTATCGTCTGTGAAGTTTTCAAAAAAAATCATTGTATCTAAAAGGATATCCCCCTAAGAGCTATGAATTGCAAATCTAGTATAAATAACAAGTTCGGCATAACGATGCTAGTCTATGGTACTCACATAACCTTTCGCAACTTGCGGTAAATCTAATGCATTGTAAACTTTATTAAGAGAGTGTCTTATCCAGTTAACGGAAGGGCGATTCGATCGGCGTTTTTCAAGAATTTCATGTGCGCGAATAAATTTCCTAGCACCCATAAGCGCGTCTAGGTAAAACAAATGCATGAGATCCCGCTGGGCAATGCTTCCGCCAATCTGGGAAAGATAAGGAAATATTAAGGTCATCGCTTCACTTGCGGTATGAGGTTTCCCGCGTGCTAATTCAACCAGGCCGGGAGCTGCTATTTGTGCAACTTTTTGCCATATGATCCGTTCGTGAGGTGCAGCCTGTTCAGCACGCATTCGAATTCGGTCAAGCATCTTGTCAGCTTCAGGATGATCGGCACGTGCCAGCGCATAAATGAACTGTAAGTCGAGAAAAACTGAGACCTGATCATAGGCGCGCTCGACAACAGAATTGGCAATGTCAGACCAGCGGTCGCCCGGGTTAACACCGACTCTCTCCAATCGGTAAAGCAGAGAAATAGCATTTATTTGATCTTGTACACATGATTTATCAATGCCCCAAATATGCTGATCAAAAATCGAAAGTGCATCGTCGAGTCGATCCATATCGATGTAGGAAAGACACATATGCCACCAATTATGAGTGTACATAAAAGATGATAGGCCACTCCAGGTATCCGACATGTCTTCCATAAACGCCGCTCCTTGTTCGTAAGCACCCCTTGCTTCGCAAACGTGAGCATAGGCATGTTGTGCCCATGGTTCCTTACGCTTCATTTCTATAGCCTTTAATGCAGAGGATTCTGCTTCGTCAAGCAGATTACATTCTTCAAAGCCAAAGGCAAGCATTCCATGGGTATAAGGAATGTCCGCACAACGCTCGGCTACCTTCATCGGTGCGCGGAGTATGCCTGGTGCATCACCCAGGTTGAAATACAGCACCTGACAAATCTTCGCGGAAGTAATATCGTCGGGGTGATGAGTGAGCAGTTCGTCAAGAGTTACGGCTGCTTTGCGCAAATTACCGGCAGCCCAGTGCTGAGATGCCACAATCATTTGCTTTTCACGCGGTGTTGCGTTCTCCTGTAGTGCTAAGGCTTTGCCCAAATGAACTTTTGCGGCGGCGTTTCCAACAGGAGTTTCGGCGGATAACCAGTCCATGCAGATCAGAGCTTGTGCTAATGGGCAAGAGTCATCGGCGGTAGCAGCCTCGACGTAGCTACTGGTTTGGTCAGAAAACCCCAACAGGCCGTCAGAAAACTGATCAAGTAAGTCTACGGTCGACTGGCATGATGCGGTAACTTCCATTCCACGAGAATTTTTATAGATCACGTCTGTAGCCCCTGTTTAAAAAGTTCGACATGCTAATTTACAAATGTAGTCATGAGGTATTGTTGTCATATCACTAGAAGCTGGGCCTGCCGCCGTTAAGCCGCTTTGTTAGAACCTTGTGCACGCTTCTTCCTCCGCATTTCCTGTTGCATCTGATGTTTTGTCGCTTCTGGAGTACCGTCATGGAACGAGCCAAACCACTTATCCCATGGCATTTCGTCGGTGCCATAGTTGCAATAAAAATACCGATGGTGCAGTTGATGAAAAAAGTAGCCTAGATCAATGATGGATTTATCCTTGATTAGTAGCCTATCGTAGCCAGCATGTGTAAACACTGCGATGAGAGTAGTAAATTGAAGATGAAATATGACATGCAACGGATGAGACGGTATCACCAGGTGAATAGCAGGTGAGGCAAGATACAGAATATGCTCGATAGGATGCATCGATAAGCCCGACCAGGGACCGACGTTCACATTTCGATGATGAAGTGCATGCACTTTCTTGTAGAAAGGTGGCCAGTGCTCTGCACGGTGTATCCAGTAAAAATAAAATGAATACCAAAGGGGAATGAGTATAAATATTGCAACAAACCAAACGGGGTTATCCGCCAAATTGACGGATGGGATCATCTCATTCGCATATCCCCACATGAAAAACACTTCAAATATTGTCCAGATAGTTACGCCACTTGCAATGGACCAGAAGACATTATCGAAGAGTTGATTTCGAAAGGTGAAAACATCACTGTCACGCGCCATCTCGCGACCATCATATCGAAGCTCCATACCTTGTGCTTTATACGTATAAAAGTATAAATGCAGCGCTGTTGCGAAAAAGACAAAAAGGCCTAAATTTCGCAAGTAAATATGTGCGACCCATTCCACCTCAAAATTAACAGCTGTTGCTAACAAAGGCTGAAAGTAGATCCAAGAAAGAATTGCCGTCAGCAAGATCACAACACGTCCGGTCAAACGAAGCCAGTAGCTGGCCAGTATTTTGAAGATAGTCAGAGGACGTGGTGGCCAAACAAAAATTTTTGCGTTAGTAATTGGCAGCTCTGGATGCCAATGCCAAACTTTTCGTTTTGCTTGAGCCCCTGTCTCGTTGGGCTGGTCTGTGTAGTTATGTGATGGCATGCTCACAATTCTCTTGCGGGTCAAGTTTGTTATTATCTACCGCCTGCATCAGCGTTGAAAAGCCAGCGATCCGGATAAAAATACTCAGCGATTGCTGAAACAAGTAATACAAAGTACACAATATTAACTCTTCACATTTTGGTCACAGACTAAAAAAAGTAGTTCACAAGTGTACACATGTAATCGTAGCGATCGATATTACTCATATATCAGAAAACCATTGAGTTAACAAAACAGCAATTGAGCACGGTCAACATGAGGAAAACCAACCTGATTAATGGTCTAACTAAAAGAAAGATTACTCTATTGATGAACATCAATGCTCTGCAGATATCATCAGCCACGGGGCCCGACCGCATCAAGATTGACGCAAAATATACTGCGCGCTTGAAACATAGTGTTAAGAATGCGGTGATACCTTCTTTATTGAGGAGTCTTCATGAAGGTTTTACATAAGGTATTCTGAATGGAATATCGCGTTGTTTACCGTATATTTCGTGGGATACTACCTTGCTCTAGAGTTACCGTATGCTTAAGCCACGTGCTTTCAAAGCTTGGGATATTACGGTAAATGATGACAATCCAGCAGATCCTGTGGCGTCAGCAAACTGTATTTGACGGTACCTCATAGCCATAATAGTTTCAGAGTTTTCCATCTTCCAACAAAATACCAGCGGAGAAAAAACATAGGAAATATTTTCAACTTATAAAAAGAATAATCGGGTTGACCTCTACGACGATAATAAACATTATAATTATGCTCGGTGTAAGATAAATTATTCATCACTTACATAATCTACGTTTCCAGTGTCGAATTGCCAGAAACAATGTGACTAAATACCCCAAAACAATACTCTATCATCAAGGAATTTTATGGCTTGTCGGTTATCTGCCTGCATTATGTTACCCCCATGCAGGTGAGCGTGGCTTCATCATGCTTCTACCGACAACCTTTTTTATTGCCGCTGGTACACTTGCCGTTTTAACCAGTTTAATTATTGTTTCATCGTTTCCCAATAAATCTCAACGGAAGTTATTTAGCTTTTCAAAGGTTCTGTTTAATGCAGAAATATCTTCTACTATTTCGCTTGCTAGCGTTTTTACACTTAGCCTAACCATCCTCCTTGTTATCGCTGGATTTATCGGAAACTCAGATCCTCTTAAAAACCCGATCGGCCCGATAATTTGGTCCTGGTTTTGGATTGGGTTTGTCGCGGTACAGGTTGTTTTAGGAAACCTTTGGTCAGTAATAAATCCATGGAATGCAGTAGCAGCAATCGGGCGAGAATTTCGCATCTTATTCTCTATAGAAAAACGCAAATATCCGATTCATTTATCCTACTGGCCTGCAGTAGCTCTGCTACTCTGTTTTTTCTGGTTTGAAAATATATCTCTATCACCCTATGACCCACGGGTACTATCTCGTGTTGTCGCGTTTTATCTAGTATTCAATCTATATGGACTGACAATTTACGGCTCTAAACAATGGTGTAATCATGTCGAAATTATCAGCATCTACTTTCGTTTAGCCAGTCTACTCTCACCCTTAAAATGGACGGTCGATAACCAACGTATAAAAATAACACTGGTTTTCCCAGGCGCAAGTCTGGTTAATGCTCAAGCATTACCTATGAGTGGCATTGTTTTCGTTTTAGTTACTGTAGCAGGAATTACTTTCGATGGCGGTCTAAGATCGTTTAGCTGGCTAGGATTTATAGGTGTTAATCCTTTAGAATTCGCCGGTAGATCTCAGGTATTGTTGCCAAATACTCTGGGCTTGATCGGTGCCTGCGTTACTCTAATTACCATTTATTTCACAGCTATCTATCTTGGTAGCAAAATAACACGAACCCTACCTAGTCATGCTGGGAGTTCTGCACTTGCGATGGTGCCGATAGCATTTGGATACCACATCGCACATTACCTGCCATCGTTCTTATTGGATGCCCAATACGGCTTAGTTGCGCTAGCAGACCCATTCAATTTGGGCTGGAATCTATTTGGGCTAAACAAGTTTGTAATATACGCATCTGTACAATCCGACTTTCATAATGTAAGCCGAATCTGGTATACCCAAATTGCAGCAATTTCAATATGTCATATCGTTGCCGTACTCGTTTGTCACAATATAGCGATACAACATTTGGCAGGGCGTAAACAACTCTTCCTAAACCAGTTACCGTTTTCCTTACTAATGCTTTCTTATACAACTCTTGGGTTATGGTTACTATCGACGCCTGGGATCTAACGAACCGTCACATAGGTAACTTGTTCACTT
>Ga0055584_100002112_pt1 | contig 19620 bp, 10 predicted proteins | sample OSDHelmetaG_FD_58716 | JGI IMG/M metagenome (GOLD analysis project Ga0055584, IMG submission 58716) | Pelagic marine sediment microbial communities from the LTER site Helgoland, North Sea, for post-phytoplankton bloom and carbon turnover... | ecosystem: Environmental > Aquatic > Marine >... | reverse complement strand
GCCCAGGGCTTCACCTCGGCGACCAACTCACGCTCACGCTCACGCAGCGCCGTCTCCTCCTGGTGGTACTGCTCGTACTCGCCCCACATCGCGTCGGCGCGCTCGACCCTCACGCCCGCTTGCTCACGGCGCCGGGCTCCGTCCAGGAACGCTTCGACCGCGGCCACCAGCTCCTTGGCGGAGGGGAAGCGGTCCGACGGCTTCGGGGCCATCGCCCGCAGCGCGATCTGGGCGACTTCGTCGGCGATTTCGCGGCCCGGCGCTCGGGCGCGGGGATCCTGGGGCGCGCCCTCGAGCGTCGCGAGCAGGATGTCGAGGACGTCGCTCCCCGGGTAGGGCCGCGTGAGCGTGAGGATCTCGTAGAGGATCGCGCCCAGAGAGAACACATCAGCCCGCGCGTCTAGGCGCGCCAACAGCCCCTGGGCCTGCTCGGGGCTCATGTAGCCCGGCGTCCCGATCACGGCGCCGTCCATCGTGCGGCTGAACGCCACCCGATCGATGCGCTCGGTCGTGACCTCCTCCGGGGCATCGCCGGCCACCCGGGCCAGCCCCCAGTCCATCACCAGGACCTCGCCGAAGGCGCCGAGCATGATGTTGTCGGGCTTGAGGTCCCGGTGCAGCACCCCGCGCTCGTGCGCGTAGGCGATGGCTTGGCCCACCTGCACGAAGGCCGTCAGCAGCCGACGCTCGGTCCACTCGGCCTCGGTGCCCTCGCGCCGGGCCTGCAGCACCTCGCCCAGGGACCGGCCGGTCACCTTCTTCATGACGAAGTAGATGAGTCCGTCGGCTGTGGCCCCGATTTCGTGCACCGGAACGATGTTCGGGTGCGTCAACTGGCTGGTGATCTGAGCTTCGGCCACGAACCGAGACAACTGATTCGGCGCCACTTCGTCGGGGTTGAGCAAGACCTTCACCGCGACCCGGCGGCGAAGCTCAGGATCCCGCGCCTCCAGGACGCGGCCCATGCCGCCCTGCCCCAACTCGGACCGGATCTCGAAGCGCCCCAGCTCCGAGAGCACACCGCCATTGGAAGGGTCGCGGTCGAACAAGGGAAGCGTGTCGGCGAGCCCGTTGGGGATCTCCGGGCTGTCGTCGAGGGTCTTGCTCTGGCGGACGCCGAGCTCCTTGAGCAACGGCCCCGCCCGGAGGCCGTTCGCCTCCAATTCGATCCCGCGCTCGCCCAAAGAGCGAGCCGCGCCCAGCAAGGCTTCGCGCAACGTCAGGCTCGGCTCGGACTCCCTCATTGCCAGAGACCCTACACTCGGCGCCGCCGACCGATCGGCAGGTCTCGCGGGGCGAGCCCTGAGAAGGGGGAGGAAGGCGATCACCCCCCCAACCAAAGCATGCTCTGTGCCAGAGCCGACGGATCGAGGCGCCGCAACGATCGCCACCCGGCGGGGCTCCCCGGGGCGTCCTCAGAGCCGGACAGGACTGCTGCCTCGGGTCTCCGAGATCGGACAGATCGATTCTTCCGGAGCGCCTCCCGAGCGGTTTGTGTGCTTTCGCGCGGTTCGAAGGAAGCCGGCGGCGATCCGTGCGAGTTGGCCCAGCCAGGGCAAATTCGGCTCCTCGGGATCGGCTGCGCGATGATGGGCCCGTGCGACTCCTGCTCCTGGTCCTGCTCGCCGGTTGTGCGACGACCCAGACCGCGGCTCCGCGGCCCCTGGCGCCGGCGACGGGCGACGGCCCGCGCTGCGCGTGGACCGGGACGCCGTCGGTGGGCTCGGAGCGGTGGGCGCTGGAGATGGACTGCGCGGGGCTCCCCCCCGGGTGGCAGCTGCTCGATCTGCCCGGCGTGGCCTGGGCGCGCCTGCGGGGGGAGGCCACGGACGAACAGCCGTTGATCGGGGAGTGGAGCGCCGCCGACGAGGCCGCGACGGTGCTGGAGCGCGGGGCCGGCAGCTGGGCCGTGCTCGTGCCCGAGTCGGGGCGCCTGGCCCTGGGTTGGCGCACGGCCGCCCCCGCGGCCGCGGCCGCGGCGCTGCAATCGAGCCGCGGTGGGACCATGGTGGCGCCCTACGTGGCGCGGGACCACGGCTTCCTGCGCGTGGACCGGGCGTTGGCTGTGCCGCGGGTGCCGGGCCTCGCTGTGGCGGGAGTGCGGCTGCGTCTGCCGGCCGGGTGGACGGCGGCGGCCCCCTGGCCCGGAGCCGACGACCTGCACCCCGGCGAGCTGCACCCCGTCGACCTGCACCCCGTCGACCTGCCCGATCTACTCGACAACTACGTGCTCGTCGGCGATCTGGACGCCGCCGGCGGGACCTTGCCGTCGGGTTCCACGTGGAGCGTCGCGGTCGTCCGGGGCCACGGCCTCACGGCGGCCGATCTGCGCCCGTCCCTGGCCGCCGTGCTGCAGCAGGCCGACCGGTGGTTCCAGCCGCCGTCGGGTCGGTTCGCCTTCGTCGTGCGCCCCCGCTGGCTGGGCGACGACCTGGAGGGCACCGCCGGCCGAAGCTCCGCCCAGGGCCTCATCGGCGACGACCCCGCCGCCACCGTCGAGGTCCTGGTCCACGAGTACGTGCACGCCTGGATCCCCGGCCACCTCTCCGAGGCCGAGCGCCGCGAGCACCCGGCGGCCTGGTTCGACGAGGGCTTCACGAGCTGGGTGACGCTTCGGCTGCTCGGCGCGGCGGGCCTCGTGTCCCCCGAGGAGGGACTGGCGCGCATGGCGGCGATCGACGCCGTCGTGGAGGCCGCCCACGCCGAGGCCCCCGTCGGCCTGCGGAGCCTGCGTCGACTCGCCGGGCGAACCCTCGCCGAGCGAACGCTCGCCTACGCCGGCGGCGCGCAGCTGGCCGGAGCCGTGGACCTGAGCGACCCCGACTTCTGGCCCCACCTGATGGCTCTGCTCGGCACCGCGGAGCCCGGCCGGGGCACCGCGCAGTTCGCCGACGCCGTGCTGCAGGCGGGCTTCCCGGCGCCGTGGGAAGCCGCGCTGGATGCCCTCGGCAAGCCCCTGATGGAGGCGGTGCCTCCCGAGTTCCTCCACGACGGCGCCCCGACGGACGCCTTCGACGCCTGGTGGGGGCTCGCCCCCTGAGCGCCTACTCCGCGGCCAGCTTCCCGGCGACGTAGGCCCGCTCGATGGGCGACAGCGGCTGCTCGCTGAGGGCCACCCAGGCCTCGGCGGCCAGATCGGGGAAGTCCATGGCGTCGGCGAGCCGGGCCTGGACCAGGGCGTCGCTCGGCTCCAGGGCCAGGTTGTGGGTCTCGGTCATGCGTGCGGCCAGGCGGTCGGCGGTGTCCTTGGGCTGCGCGGCCGCGGCGTCGACCAGGGCGCCCGCGCGGTGGTGGCCCAGAACGAACAGCTTCAACGAGCTGATCGGGGACGTCTGCCCGGCCCCGTCGAGCACGAGCACCGCTTCGTAGACCAGCCGCGGATCGGCGCCGATCAGGTCGCCCGACATCGCCTCGGTCACGGCTTCGGGGTCGCCGGCCGCCACCGCCGTCGCCAGCGCAAACCGCGCCGCCTCCCGGCCCTCCAGCCCTTCGCCCGCGACGGTCGCGCCCTCGTGCCCGGCCCGAGCCAGCGTCAGCGCCACCGCCAACCGCTCCTCCTCGGCCAGCTCCCCCTCGAGCAACCGAGCGGCAACGGCCGCGGCGTCGTCAGTTCGCCCCGCCTCGGCCAGCACCGCCATCACGGCCGGGTCCAGCAGTCGCCCCAGCACCGGGTCGGCGACTCGGTCACGCTCGGCCAGGACCGCATCCACGGAGTCCGGCCGCGCGGCGTCAAAGGCCAGCACCGCGGCGGCGGCTCGGGCCAGCCCCCGCTTCGTGTCGTCGCCCCACAGGCTCCGCCAATGGTGCCGGTCGACCTTCGTGCGGTGCGCCAGGTCCAGCAGCGCGCCGGCCCCCTTCTTGTCGCCCTTGCCCAGCCGCGCGAGCACCTCGTCGCCCAGAGCCGGATCGTCCGGGCCCAACGCCACGAGGCGAGCGCCCTTGCCCTCCTTGGCGAACACCAGCGGCAGCGAGTCGCTGGGCAGCCGCACCGTCCACAGGTTCCCGTCCAAGGGCGCCGTCACCAGCGGCGAGCCGGCCACAAGGTCGGCGTAGGGCCCGCCGAACGAGTACTTGTCGGGCCGGTCGTCCAGCAGTCGAGCCCGCAGCCGCTCGGCGAGCCGGCGGCTTCGTTCATCGCCCACGGCCACGCGGTCGTAGATCTGCGTCAGCAGCGCTCGGGCTGCCTCGGCGGCGCTGCCGGGCTTGCTGCGGGTCCGCAGACCCAAGCCGAGCTTGCCGAGCCACGGCACGTCCCGCAGGAAGGCGTCGTCGCCCAGCGCTTCCAGCAGCGTCAAGGCCGCGTCGTTCTGGCCGACGCCGATCAAGACGCCCATGGACCGCGCCAGATCGTGGCGCACGTCGTTGTCGGTCTTGCCCGCCGCCTTCATCGCCGCGGTGGTGGCGTCGGGTCCATCGCGCAGGAACTTCGCCGCCGTCTGGATCATGGGGACGCCGTCCGCATCGGCGTTGACCGCCAGCGCGCCGTCGGCGTCCCCCGAGCGCAGCAGGGCCCGGGCCAGCGCGCTGTCCTGTGTCTCATCGACCCAGTCCTTGAGGAACGCCCGGCGCGTCGCGATGGCGCCCGGCAGGTCGGCGCCGACCCCAAAGGGGACGCCGGCGTCGTTGAACTCCTGAAGCAACGCCAGGTTGTCGTTGAGGTCGGTCGCGCCCGCATCCAACTCCACGGCCCGCAGCGAGGCGGCGATGGCGTTGGGCCGGTCGAACCCGGCGTGCAGGCGACGGCCCAGGCCGTCGTGCTGGAGCACCCAGGCCCGGCTGCGCCAGACCACGCTCTCGTTGGGGGACAGGGCCACGGCCCGGTCGGACAGGGCCCAGGCCAGGGACCCGGCGCCGACGTCGATGAGTGCCTCGGACAGCGCCGCCCAGGACCCACCGACGTCGGGGTGCTGCTTCACCAGCGTTCGCCCCAGCTCCACCGTGGCGTCGGGGTCGTCGCCGGCGAAGCCGTTGGACATCGGGTGCCGGAAGACCATCTCGAGGGGGTCGTCGTTGATGATCCGCTGAGCCGCCGCCCGCAACGCGACGAGGTCGGCGCTGGCCACCTGCCCGGCCTCGAACCGCAGGTGCTGAACGACCTCCCAGGCGCCGTCGACCTCCCGGACCGTCTCCTCGTACGAGAGCGGCCCCACCTGGAGCTTCAAGGGCACCACCGGCGCAGCCACGAAGCCGGTCGGAGGCCGCAGCGTCCACGTCGAACGGCCGTCGTAGGGAGCCGTGAACTCGGCGTCGTGCTCCAGGCCCTTGGCCTCCTCCGCCCTCAACACGCTGGGCAGCTGATCGGCCATGGACGCGCGGCGCACCAGCACCCGCCGCTCCAGCAGCTGGAACTCGGCCACGTCGCCGCCTTCGATCTGCCACGTCATGACCCACGGCGTCGCCAGGTCCCGGGAATCGGTGCGGCTCCAGGACACCACGCGGGCCGAGTCCCGGTCCTCCTTCGCCCACTCCTCGAACCACTCCTGGACCTGGGTGTCGGGCGCGTCGAAGTTGCGGCGGCGGCGTACCTCGTCGCGGCCCCGCGGCTGGCTGGTGCGGGTCATCGTCGCGGGGCCTTCGAACGGCACGACGACTTCGACGTCCGAGGTCCAGCCGTGCTTGTCGGCGCCGCTGATGGGCGTGGGGGTCAGCTTGCGGGCGTCGGGCCGCGCGAGCAGGACGCCTCGGTTCTCGGTCCACTGGCTCAGCTCGCCGGGCTGGGACAAGTCCGTGGTCGGGTCCACGAAGAGGCCGGGGCCCGGCACGTGCACGATCGCGTGGTCGAACGCGCCCAGCCCGGGAAGGTCCGGGGGCACTTCCCACCAGCTGCCCGACCGGATCAGCGCGACGTCCGCGGGGACGCCCTTCTCCCGCAGGATCCCCACCAGCAGCGTCGACATGTCCTTGCAGTCGCCAAACCCGCGCTTCAACGTCTCGCCCGGAGCGGCGGGCACCAGCGACGCCGCGCCCAGCTCCATGCCGGTGTAGCGAATCGTGCTCTGGACCCACCGGCCCGCCGCACCGACCACTTGCTCGGGCGTCATCCCGGCGGTGTCGATGGACGCGGCCACGGCGGCCAGGTCGGCTTCGGAGAGGCGCTCCTCCACCCACTCGGCGTAGCCCCGGGCGACGGCGTTCCAGTCCTTCGCCGTCGACCACCCGATCCAGGGGTCGATGCGCCCGTCGCGGGTCGGTTCGGGGATGGTCGCGTCGCCAGCGGGCTCCACGTCCCGCCGGTGCCACAAGTAGCGGACCACGCCGCCCTTGCGGGTGATCGCGGGGTCATCGATCCGCTCCCAGCGAACCTTGAACGGCAGGGACTTCGGCGCCTCCAGCCGCAGGATCAGGTCCTCGGACCGGTAGCTCCGCACGTGCAGCAGCGCCTTCGTCCGGCCCGGCGCGAAGTAGGGCTCGAACTCGGCGATCTGCCACTGCCGGACGTAGACGCAGCCCAGGCTGAGCCCGGCCACGGGGCCTTCGAGGAACACGTTGTCGTCGTACAGATCGCCGTCGCGTCGCCCCTCGCTTCGCACCCACCCCGACGGGTCCACGGTCGTGCTCGTCCCGTCGGGTCGCACGATGCGCCCCCGAAACGCCGCCTCGGACTCGTGCCGCGGATCCCACGAGACGCCCTCGTGCCCCCACTCCTCCAGCGCCGCGCGCGTGTCGAGCCGGATCGCCAGGACGTACCGCGCGGTCTGCCGACCCTCCTCGTCGTAGCTGTAGTGGACCTCGTCCAGCAACACCGCGTAGCCGCCCTCGGAGTTGGCAGCAACCGCCTTGGCTTCCGCCAGCAGCGTGACCGGGTCCGCATCGAAGGGCGCGAGCCAGGCCGGCGCGGCCAGGGCGAGGGCGGGGAGCAGCGAGAGCAGCAGGAGCAGGGGAGCGGAACTCAAAACGCCCTCGGGTCGGACAGCTGCTCGACTTCGCCGCCGGGCGCCAGACGGTACTGCGCCTGCTCCCCGTCGCCGTCGCCGTCCACGGCACCCCAGACGACCCAGCCGTCGGCGGTTGTCTCGACCCAGTAGACGCCGCGGACGGACTCTTCGGGCTCCCACTGTTGGAAGGCGAACCACCCCTCGCCCCAGGCGATGGCCTCGGCGTCGACGGAGTCGATGGGGCGGGGCGCCGGCGGCAGGTCGGCGACCACGTAGCCGTCGGACTCAGCGGCCTCCAGGGCAGCGGCCAGGGCCTCCAGGTTCTTGGGGACCTCGGCCCGCCGGGCGCGCAGCATCATCTGCTCCAGGTTCGGCCCGAACACGTCGGCGACGGTGGTGAGCAGGAAGCCGGTGGCGCGGGGGCCGTGGAGATCGAAGTTCAGGTCGAGGCGCCGCCCCTCGGCCGCGACCCGGCCGACCAAGCTGTACCCGTCGGCCCCGGGCGCCGGCAGGATCTCGCTCAGGTTGGGGATGGAGGCGACGAAGGCGGCGCCCCGGCTCGCTTCCACGTGGGCCTCGGAGCCCCAGGGCTCGCCTTCCTCGGGCAACAGGTCGATGCCCGTCGCGACGCTGAGCCCGGTCTTCGCCATGCGCACCGCGAGGGAGGTCTCGCCGCGCTTCACCGACGCCGTGTGGCCGTCGACCTTCTCCACGCTCATGGTCGAGTCTTCGCCGCTCAGTCGCTTGAGCGTGCGCCAGATGGGCCCGGGCTTGATCTTCTTGCCGCGCTCGGGCTCGGCGGGCAGGTAGGCGGCGAGCTGGGGCGGGGGCTGGTTCTTGGCGTCGGCGCCGAGGGGCAGCTTGCTGAACAGGGCGACCGTGGCTCCGGGCTGGAGTCGCACCAGTTCCGGCAGCAGACCGTACGCACCCTCGGTCAGCAGCTTGCCGACCTTCTCGTCGAGGATGAGTTCGTTGAACGGGGCGGCCATGCTCAGCACCATCCGCGCGGCGCGGGGGGACGAGGCCATCGACGCCTCGTCCATCGTCGCGGTGAGCCAGCTCGGCAGGTCTTCGGAGACGTGGAACTGGGCCCGCAGGGGAGCCAGCGGGCCGTCCAGAACCATGGGCAGGAAGAACCGGATGGTCTGCACCGTGTCCATGGGCTCCGGCAGCGTGCCGGGCTCCAGATCGACCACGACGCCGCAGCCGCCGTCGATGGGGAACGACTCGAACGGGGCCAGGAACGACCCGGTCTCGTCGTCGAAGCGGATGGTCAGGCGGCCGTCGGCGAGCCGCACCCGGGTCACCTCGGCGTCGGCGTTCTCGGCGGTGGGGGCCATGTCGAATCCATTGGCCTGCAGCGTGATTCGGCCGCGGTCGAGGTCTTTCTCCATCAACTCGAACAGCCCGATCGCGTCCTCGATCGTGCCGTCGAATCCGACCCCCATGCTCACCTGGTCCCGCTCGACGTCGAAGGACATCCCGACGGGGGCGTCCAGCCTCACGCCCAGCTCGGCGATGCGGTCGCGGTCCAACCAGGCGATGCCGTCCTGGAACCCGGGCTCCGACGTCGCCGTCGGTGCGAGCTCCTGAATTCGGGGGAGCAGGGCTCGACCGACGTCGATGACCTGGCCGATGGAGCCGCACCCGATGGCGCCGGACTTGGGGTCGTCGTCGGCCGCCCAGGCGGGGGCAGACAGGGCACTGGCGGCGATCAAGGTGGCGGCAAACGCGCTCCTCATCGGATCGGACTCCCCCCGGAACCGGTGTGGAAACCGATCCGTGTGTCGGTGCGCGGCCCTCACCGCGGAGTCCGATTGTGGCACACCCGCCTCAACCATCGGGGCGGAGGCGGCTCGCGGCGAGGGGGAGGAGCAGGACCGACAGGAGCCCCGCCAGCGCGCAGTAGCGGGCGTCCCAGGCCGGGTTTGCCAGGGCCACGGCGGCCACCTGGCCGAGCGCGGGGGCGAGGGGGACCAGCAGCCGCGCCTCCCGCCGCCGGACCGCCGCGGTGCCGAGCAGGAGCAGCGCCAGGCCCATCCAGCGAGGCGAGCGCCAGAACCAGGCGCGGCGCCAGGCCGTGCGGCTCCACTCCAAAGCGCTGAACTGCGCGTCGTAGAGGCGCTGGTGAAGCGGCGTGTGGGCGAGGCCGAAGCGGTTGTCCTCGACCGTGGGCGACAGCGTCAGGGTCCAGTCGTCGCGGGGGTCGAAGGCCAGGCCCGCGGTGCACAGGCGGTGGCGCACGAACACGTCGGGCTGGCGCCGCAGCTGGCGGGCCCACAAACCCCGGATCTGCGCGGTCGCGTCGCCCAGGCCGGCGGGGTCGAAGCCGTCGCGGTTGAGCAGCTGGTGCAGGGATCGACAGTCGTAGCCCGCGTGCCAGTCGCGGCGGGTTCCGGCGCGCTCCAGCACCGCCCAGGTGGGCTCGAGGACGGCCTTGGGGTCGGCGCGCACGAACGCCGCGAAGTCGTGGAGGAGGGGCTGGATCACGACCGATGGGGGCGCCGGGGCGACGCCGACGGCGGGGTAGAGGACGAAGCGGGCAGCGAGCCAAAGGGCCGGCATCGTGAGGGCGAACCCGGCCGGTCGAAGCGCGGCCCGCCGGTCGGGCAGCCGCGCCATCCCCAGCGCGAACAGACCGGCCGCCGCGACCACGAATCCGTTCTGCCGCAGCACCACCAGGGCCACCGCAAAGGCCATCGCCCGCCCCAAGGACCCCCGCAGCAACGCCGCCGCGAAGAACAGCCCGGCGACGGTGAACGGCACGTCCTTCCAGTGGGTGGCCGCCACCGCGCCCACCGACGGCGCCAGCGCTGCGGCCCCCAAAACCGCCGCCATCAGCCTCTTGCTGGCGCCCGCCCGCACCGACTCCGCGGCTACCGCCACCATCCCCGCCGCCAGCGCCACGGCCTGGGCGGCGGCCAGCCAGCCCGGCGAACCCAGCTTCCACCCCAACGCCAACAGCGCCGTGTGCGCCGGCGGGTGCACGTCCACCCAGCGTCCCGACACCACCTGCCCCCACTGGTCGATGGAGTCCTGACTGAAGAAGCCGGGCCAGGCCGCCGCGGTCCAAAGCAACAGCGGCGCGGCCGCGGCAAGCGTCCAGCCGAGGCGCTCGCGCCGACTCACCGGCCTCATGGCTTGAATCGAAGCGCCTCGGTGGGCCCAGTGATCGCACCGTAGTGGTTGTCGCTGATCAGCAGCAGCGACGGGCCGGCCCACGCGATCCCCTCCAGGTTCGGCACCTCGCCAAACGCACCCGCCACGTCCACGACCACCTGCGACGCCACGGTCACGGGCGCCGGCGACGCGGCCTTGCCCTCGGCGGGCACGGCCGGTGGCTCCCAGGCGGGCAGCGTCATGCGCAGGACCCGCGCGATGCCGAAGTGGCGCTCGATCGCGTGCACCTCGATGGCGCCGTCCACCACGCGGCACGTGAGCCCTGCCAGCTTCCCGGTCTTCGTCGTCAGTTGCGTCCGCAGCGGCTGCCACTGCTCCGTCGCCGGGTCCAGCCGCGCCAGCAGGCCCCAGCGGTTCCCCGACTCCTCCCAGACCGGCTCCACCGCCGCGATGATGTCGCCGTCGGCGGCGCAGATCCCCTCGATGCCTCGGTTGGGCTCGGCGTTCATCATCCACAGCGAGTAGGGCAGCTCGGCCTGGGCGACGGGCGCCACCCGCTTGCCCTGCCGCTCCAGCACGAGCACGGAGTCCGTCCCCCGCAGCGCCTGCCGCTCCGTCCCGGCCACGAACCGCTCGCCCTCCAGCCAGGCCAGGGACTCCAGGTCGATGCCCTCGGGCAGCCCGTCGATGGGCAGCGTCGAGCCCACGGTCAGGCCGTCCACGGCCACGATCAGGTGCTGCAGCTGCTGGCCCCGCTCGGGCACCGCCCACAGGGTCTTCGCGCCATCGAGCGTCAGCCCCGAGTAGCCCGACGACGGCAGCTTCGAGACGCTCAACACCGTCAGCCCGTCGACGGCGCCGCCCGCCGGCAGCACCGCCTTGCTGCAGCCCGCGAGCAGGCTCGCGACTAGGAGCGCTCGTAGCCCAGGGACGGCGAGAGCCATCGCTCCACTTCCTGCACGGCCAGCCCCTTGCGGGCGGCGTAGTCCTCGACCTGGTCGCGGCCGATGCGGCCGACCACGAAGTACTTCGACTCGGGGTGCGAGAAGTACAGCCCCGACACGGACGCCGCCGGCGTCATGGCCATGGACGACGTCAGCTCGACGCCCGTGCGCTCCGTGGCCCCCAGCAGACGGAACAGCGTTTCCTTCTCTGTGTGATCGGGGCAGGCGGGGTAGCCCGGCGCCGGCCGGATGCCCCGGTAGCGCTCCTTGATCAGATCGGTGTTGCTCAGGGCCTCATCGGCCGCGTAGCCCCAGAACTCCGTGCGCACGCGCTGGTGGAGCCGCTCGGCGAACGCCTCGGCCAGCCGGTCGGCCAGGGCCTTGAGCAGGATCGCGTTGTAGTCGTCGTGGTCGGCCTCGAACGCGGCGACGCGCTCGGCGAGCCCCAACCCCGTCGTCACGACAAACCCGCCGAGCCAGTCCTGGGCCCCCACGAAGTCGGCGAGGGATCGGTTCGGCCCCGCCACCGCCCGCTGCTGCCGCAGGAAGTGCAGGGTCTCGTCGCCCACGCGCACGTCGTTGCCGTCGCGCCGCGCGGCCCAGAAGCCCAGCGCCGCCCGCGCCACGAGCCAGTCCTCGTCCACGATCGAGGTCAGCATCGCCCGAGCGTCGTCGTACAAGGCCCGGGCCGCCTCACCTTGCTTGGGGTCGTCGAGGATGGCTGGGAACGGCCCCTTCAACTCCCAGGTCGCGAAGAACGGCCGCCAGTCGATGCAGTCGACCAGCTCCTGCAGGGGGTAGTTGGCCAGGGTGCGCACCCCCACGAAGCTGGGCTCCACGGGCGCATCTTCGAACTCCGCCCGCGCCCCGTCGGCCTGGGCCCAGGGGATCACCGGCTTGGCCTTCGCGCCGGCGCGCCGCACCCGGACCGTCTCGTACTCGTCGCGCACGGTCGCCGCGAACCCGGGCTTCTGCTCGGGGCTCAGCAGCGCCGCGCACACCGGCACCGACCGGCTCGCGTCCAGGACGTGCACGACGGGCTCGTCGTAGTGGGGCTCGATCTTCACGGCGGTGTGGACCTTGCTGGTCGTCGCGCCGCCGATGAGCAGGGGGACGCTGAAGCCCAACCGCTTCATCTCCCGGGCCACGTGGACCATCTCGTCCAACGACGGCGTGATCAGGCCCGACAGCCCGACGATGTCGGCGCCGATCGCCTTCGCCTTCGCCAGGATGTCCGCCGCCGGCACCATGACCCCCAGGTCCACGACCTCGAAGTTGTTGCACTGCAGGACGACGCCGACGATGTTCTTGCCGATGTCGTGGACGTCGCCCTTGACCGTCGCCAGCAGGATGCGGCCCTTGGTCGACGACTCGCCCGACGCGGCCTTTTCGGCCTCGATGAACGGCACCAGGTGGGCCACGGCCTGCTTCATCACGCGGGCCGACTTCACGACCTGGGGCAAGAACATCTTGCCGGCGCCAAACAGGTCGCCGACGACGTTCATGCCGTCCATCAGCGGGCCTTCGATGACGTGGATGGGCCGCTCGGCCTGCTGCCGTGCCTCCTCCGTGTCTTCGACGATGAACTGGTTGATCCCCTTGACCAGCGCGTGCGTGAGCCGCGCGTTGACGTCGTTCTCGCGCCAGCTGAGGTCCGGCCCCGAGGCCTTCATGCCGCCGCCCCGGTAGGAGTCGGCGAGGTCCACCAGCCGCTCGGTCGCGTCGTCGCGCCGGTTCAGGAGCACGTCCTCGACGGCCTCCAGCAGGTCCGGCGGGACCTCGGCGTAGACCTCGAGCTGGCCGGCGTTGACGATGCCCATGTCCAGGCCGGCCTGGACCGCATGGAACAGGAAAGCTGCGTGCATCGCCTCGCGGACGCGGTTGTTGCCGCGGAAGCTGAAGCTGATGTTGCTGACGCCGCCGCTGGTCTTGCAGTGGGGCAGCGTCGCCTTGATGCGCTGGACCGCTTCGATGAACTCGATGGCGTAGTTGTTGTGCTCCTCGATGCCGGTGGCGACCGCGAAGATGTTGGGGTCGAAGATGATGTCTTCGGCGGGGAAGCCGACGACCTCGGTCAGCAGCTTGTAGGCGCGGGTGCAGATCTCGACTTTGCGGTCGGCGGTGTCGGCCTGGCCCTGCTCGTCGAACGCCATGACCACGGCGGCGGCGCCGTAGCGGCGGACCTTGCGGGCCTGCTCCAGGAAGGGCTCTTCGCCCTCCTTGAGGCTGATCGAGTTGACGATGGCCTTGCCCTGAACGCAGCGCAGCCCGGCTTCGATGACCGACCACTTGCTGGAGTCGATCATCACCGGCACGCGGCTGATGTCGGGCTCAGAGCCGATGAGGTTCAGGAAGCGGGCCATGGCCGCCTCGCTGTCCAGCATCGCCTCGTCCATGTTGACGTCGATGACCTGAGCGCCGTTCTCCACCTGCTGGCGGGCCACGGACAGCGCGGTCTCGTAGTCGCCGTTGAGGATGAGCTTCTTGAACCGGGCCGAGCCCGTGACGTTCGTGCGTTCGCCGATGTTGACGAAGGTGGCCTGCTGCACCGCGTTGCTCCGCGCGCGCCCGGGGGAAGTCGAAGGGCGCGACGGCACCGTCACCGCTCGCGGTGGCTGCGTCAAGGCCACCCCCTGGCACACTGCGCCCGTGGAAGCAGAGCGAGCGACCGTGGCGATCGTCGGGGCGGGGTTCTCGGGCTTGGGCATGGCCCGGCAGCTACAGCTCGCCGGCATCGACGACTTCGTGGTCCTGGAGCGGGGCGACGAGGTCGGCGGAACGTGGCGCGACAACCGGTACCCGGGCTGCGCTTGCGACGTGCGCAGCCCGCTCTATTCGTGGTCGTTCGAGCAGAACCCGGACTGGTCGCGGCGCTACGCCCAGGCGCCGGAGATCCAGGCGTACATCCTGGACTCCGTGCGGCGCTGGGGCATCCGCGACCGGATCCGCTTCGGGTGCGAGATCGTCCGATCCACCTGGAACGAAGAGGCGGGGGAGTGGACGCTGGAGGCGGCCGATGGGCGGCGCTTCGTGGCGCCGTTTCACGTGGGGGCCGTGGGGGGCCTGACGGACCCGCGCATGCCGGCGGTGCCCGGCGTGGACTCGTTCGCCGGGCCGTCGATGCACTCGGCTCGTTGGGACGACGGGGTGGATCTGCGGGGCAAGCGCGTGGGGGTCGTGGGCACCGGCGCCTCGGCCGTGCAGATCGTGCCGTCGATCGTCGATGAGGTGGCGTCGATCACGGTGTTTCAGCGGACGCCGGCCTGGGTCGTGCCCCGGGCAGACTGGGCGATTCCGCGCTGGCGACGGTGGGCGCGTCGGTGGGTGCCCGGGATCATGCAGCTGAGCCGCGCCGTCGAGTGGGCCACCTACGAGTCGCGCTACCCCGCGGTCTTTGGGCCGCGCCCGTTCTTGCGGCGCCTGGTGGAGCGGTTGGTGCGCCGGCATGCGCGGACGGTGGTCGAGGACCCGGCGACGGCCGAGGCGCTGACGCCGTCGTACACGCTGGGCTGCAAGCGGGTGCTGGTGGCTCAGGGGTGGTTCGAGGCGTTCAATCGGGACCACGTGACGCTGGTGGCGGCGCCGCTGGACTCCGTGTCGGCCATCGGGGTGAGCGCCGGCGGCGAGGAGCACGAGCTGGACGTCTTGATCTGGTGCACCGGGTTCCGCGTGGACGAACCCCTGGGCACCGCGCAGATTCGCGGCGTCGGCGGCCGGGACCTGGCGGAGTTCTGGGGCGGGCGGCCCCGCGCCCACCTGGGCATGACGGTGCCGGGCTTCCCCAACTCGTTTCTGCTGATGGGCCCGAACACTGCGCTGGGTCACAACTCGGTCCTGCTGATGGCCGAAGCGCAGATCCGCTACGTGCTGCAGGCGATCCGCTGGGCGCGGGCGGCGCCGGGGCGCACGGTGGACGTGAAGCCCGAGGCGCTCGATGGGTTCGTGGCCGAGGTCGACGAGCGGTTGGGGGCCCAGGTCTGGAACACCGGCTGCGCCAGTTGGTACCTGACCGAGGACGGCGAGAACTTCACGATCTGGCCGGGCACGACGGCCGGGTACCGGTGGCGCGTTCGGCGATTCGACCCCGGGGACCACGTCGGGGGTTGAGGGACCGAAGGCAGGCCCGAAGGGTCCGCCTGATGGGCGGGCGGCCGGTCGGGGGCGTGCGTGGGAGGTGATTCGGATGAGCGCGCGGCAGACCACGACCCTCGCGATCCTCTTGCTGGTCCTGCTTCTGCTGGGCCGAATGGTCTGGCTGCTGGACCTGATGCCGGCGTCGGCGGTCCCGTCGGCGCACGTCCGTCCGGGGGCAGCGCCGACTGCTCCGGCCGAGAGCCCGGCGCCGGCGGCCGTCGATGGGGCCACGCCGGCGGCTTCCCCGGCGGAGCGCGCCGAGGTTCGGTCGCCGCTGCGCCGGGTCCGGGTCCCGCGGCCTCCCCAGGCTCCGCCCCCCCGCACCGGCCCCAAGTTGAGCGAAGTCGGTGGCCTGACGGACCGCCGCCCCGACGCGCCGCGCGACGGCGCCCAGGTCCTGGCCGAGATCCAGGCGGGCATGGAGGAACTCCGCGACGACATCACCGGCTGCCTCAACGCCTGGCAGGTGGTCACGCCGGACCTGGAAGGCAGCGTCGGGCTGGCCTTTCAACTGTCGCCCGGTGGCCTCACCGACGCCTGGGTCACCGACCACGACGAGGTGCCCTTCGGGCCGCTCACCTGCTTCAGCGGTGCGGTCTACGACGTCGACTGGTCTGGCATCACCGACAGCCCCGTCGAGGTCACGTTCTCCTTCGACCTCGAACCCGACGAGGGCGCCGAGCCGTGAGCGAGCTCGCCCCCGAAGACCACCCCGAGTGGGCGTCGCTGAGCGGGGACCGCATCGCCGCCGAGCTGGTTGCCGCCGGTCGCCCGCCGACCGGCCCCCTGGTGCCCCACAAGGTGTGGGGACGCTCCTGCCTCCACACCGCGCCGACGGCCGACGGAACCCTGTGGATCAAGCACTCGTAACGGCTGCCGCCGGGCGAGGATGTGGGGATCTCGCGGCTGCATCGCCGGGCTCGGGGCCGGGTCCCGACGGTGGTTGCCTCGTGGGCCGGCTGACTCGCTCCGTGCGTTCGCAGTTGGACGTCCTGGTGCGACACCTGACCCGCTGACCGCGGTCCTGGGCTGACGGGGGGCGAAGCGGGGCCCCGGGGGGTCGAGAACTGCCCGGACGACGCGCCAGCGCGGCTGCCCGATCCGTGGTGAAGTGGAACTCGCCTCGGGGGACTCATGCGTCTGCTTGCCTTGTTCTTGCTCCTTCCTGCCTCCGCGTTGGCGTGCGGTGGGTTCTTCTGTCAGAACTCGCCGGTCGATCAGGTCGGTGAGGACATCGTCTTCCGCGTCGACGGCGACGACATCACGGCGACCGTGCGCATCGCGTTCTCGGGCGACGACGAGGAGTTCGCCTGGGTCGTTCCCGTGCCCGGCGTGCCGGACCTCGAGGTGGGCTCGGAGCTGCTGTTCAACAGCCTGTCGTTCCGCAGCCGGGTCCAGTTCTCGACGCCCATCGGGGACGCAACCTGCCTCAACCCCGAAGACGACCTCTGGGGCGACGACGACGACTGCGCCGCCGGCGACGACGACGACGACCTGGCCGACGACGACGACGACGACCCCGAGGTGGAGGTCCTGCTGGAGCAGCCGGTCGGCCCGTACCAGGCCGTCGTGCTCAGCACCGACAACGCGCAGGCGCTGCTCGACTGGCTGAACTGCAACGACTACCGCATCGCCAACAGCTCGCTGCCCATCGTCGAGCAGTACATCGGCGGCGGCATGAACTTCCTCGCCTTGAAGATGCAGGGCGGCGTGGACGACGCGCCGCTGGTGCCCATCTCCATGTCGTACCAGTCGCCGACGCCCATGATTCCGCTGCGCCTGACCGCGGTGGCGACCCAGCCCAACCTCCGCGTCCGGGCCTGGTTCTTCGCCGACCAGCGTGTCGTGCCCACGAACTTCGACCACCTCTGGCTCAACGAAGCGCGCCTCCCCATCGACGAGTGGTTCTGGAGCGCCGAGGACGTCTCGCCCTACGAACGGCTCGTCGAGCACGCGGCCAACGAGATGGGCGGCCAGGGCTTCGCCACCGACTACGCCGGGCCCAAGGAGGGCTGGACGCTCAGCGGCTACCCCGCCGGCGGGTGGGACGTCGAGCCGCTGCGGGCGCACGACCTCCCCGCTGAGTTCATGGAGGACATCATGGCGCTGGGGCTGCCGGCCGACGGCGTCCTGCTGGACCTGCTGCGGCAGTTCATCCCCATGCCCAAGGGCCTGAACGTCTCGGAGAACGCCTTCTACAACAACCTCTTCAACTACGAGGAGGAGTTGAAGGGTCAGCCGTTCGATCCCGACGGGTTCGTCGACGCCCTCAACGCGCTCATCGTGGAGCCTGCGGCCACGGCAGCGGAGCTGCTGGAGGACCCGGCCGTGCCCGTGGTCACGCGGCTGGTCTCCTTCCTGTCGGGCTGGGAGGTGACCGTGGACCCGACGTTCGCCGTGCTCCCTGGAGCCTTCGACGAGGGTGCGGCGCCCGACGGCGTGACGTTCCCCCACGCGGGGTCGGTGCCGTCGACGCGGGTGCACCCCATCGACTGGATCGGCGGCACCGCGGCCGACCAGTGCTCCACGGTGACGCGCGTGTACCGGACCAACGGCGTCCAGCCGGTGGAGATGCACCGCGAGGCGGGGGTCGTCCCGCCGGCCGAGGAGCTGCCCGACTGCCAGTCGCTGCCCGCGGCCGCCATCGTCGAGCGCTTCGACGCCGCGGGCGTGGCGACGGTCCGGTTGGACGCGCGCGCGACCATCGACGCCGCCGCGCCGTCGGGCTACTGCATGCCGTCGTCGGTGCCGGAGATCAGCTCGGCACCGCCGGTGGACTCGGGCTGGCCCCTGGACGACGCCTTGATGCCGGTGGCGGAGATCGACCCCAAGGTCTGCGAAGAGCTCGAAGCCGACGGGAAGACGGACTTCAACGGCCTGGGCGACGACGGCGATGAGCCGGCGGACGACGACGACGCGGCCGACGACGACGACGCCGTGGACGACGACGACGCGGCCAACGACGACGACGCGGCCGACGACGACGACGGCGTGGGGACGAGCCCGGCGTGTGGTGCGGACTGCTCGGGCGGGGCCGCCTTGCTGCTCGTGCTGCCGTTGGCTTTGCGCCGCCGGCGCGACTGAGGTTGGTTCCCTACAAGGAGTAGGGGTCCGGGCCGCCGTAGGCGCCGAGGTCGGCGGGGCTGCCGTCGGCGTCCCCTTGCGTCGGGTCGCCGGCGTCGACGGCGGGGCTCGCGGCGTCGAGGTGGAGGTCCCAGGCCGACGGGGAGCCGCCCACGGTGTACGCGACGAAGTCGGGGTCGGTGTCGATGTGGGCGACGGCATTGGCCGCGTCGCCGGCGAACGCCTGGCCCTCGGCGTTCCAGATCAAGACGTTCGAGACGGCCGACGTCGACGGCGAGGAGCGGTTGATGACGTCGCCGCACAATCCGCTGCCGCTGCCGCACGACGTCGAGGCGAAGATCCCGTTGCGGGTCTCTCCCCCCGCGGCCATCCGCACGTCGGATCCGCTGCTGGCGACGTTGTCGACGTGGGTGGTGAACTCCAGCAGCGTGTCGGCGCCGACGTCGTAGAGGCTGGCGCCGTCGTCGGCCTCGTTGGCCAGGAACAGCGAGTTGCTGACGGAGCCACCGCTGCCGGACTGCAGGTAGAGCGCGCCGCCGAGCTCCAGGGCCAGGTTCTCCTGGAAGAGCGAGTTGTGGGCGGTGGCGGCCAGGCCTTCGACGTAGACGGCGCCGCCATGCGCGGCTTCGTTGTCCCGAAACTCGCAGTCCAGGACGGTGAGCGAGCCGGTCGCGACCGCGCCGCCCTGCAGGAAGACGGCGCCGCCGTTGCTGCCGACCCCCGCGACGTTGTCTGTGAAGAGCACTGCCTGTAGCCAGGCGGTCACATCCTGGAGCCAGAGTCCGCCGCCGGGGCCGATGGCCGAGTTGTTCGCGAACTGCCCCCCGGACACCGTGAGCGAGCCCCCCTCCAACCGGAGCGCGCCGCCTGCGGTGCTCGTCGCGATGCAGTCCTGGACGGTCAAATCGACGGCGTCGAGGGTGCTGTTGCGGGCGTCGATGCCCGCGCCTTCGATCGACCGGCAGCCGGCGATGACGACGTCCTGGACCGACAGCGTTGAGTTCACCGCGATGAGGCCCTGGCTGGCCGCCTGGTCGCCGCAGTCGAGCAGCAAGGACTCGATTCCGGCGCCCGGCGGTGCGTTCAAGGCCGTGACCAGGGGGCCGCCCACGAACGCGATGACCGGCGGGTTGGCGGGGTCGGCGCCGGCGAGCACGACCGGCGCGGAGCTGGGCAGCAGGACGGACTCGTTGTAGGTGCCGGGCGCCAGCTCGACGCGGGCGCAACCGATGGCGGCCGCCTCGAAGAGCCCGTCGCCGATGAACCGCCAGGGGTTGGCCGCGCTGCCGTCGGGGTTGGCGCCGCTGGATGCGCCGTCGACGACCTGGGGGCAGAGGCTCGCCGACGCCGAGTCGTCGTCGTCGGCTGCGTCGTCGTCGTCGGCCAAGTCGTCGTCGTCGGCCGCGTCGTCGTCGTCGGCCGAGTCGTCGTCGTTTGCTGCGTCGTCGTCGTTTGCTGCGTCG
>Ga0055584_100002111_pt1 | contig 19620 bp, 20 predicted proteins | sample OSDHelmetaG_FD_58716 | JGI IMG/M metagenome (GOLD analysis project Ga0055584, IMG submission 58716) | Pelagic marine sediment microbial communities from the LTER site Helgoland, North Sea, for post-phytoplankton bloom and carbon turnover... | ecosystem: Environmental > Aquatic > Marine >... | reverse complement strand
ATGACGCGTTATATATTCATTACCGGTGGGGTTGTATCGTCATTAGGTAAGGGTATCGCTTCCGCTTCAATTGGTGCAATTCTCGAAAATCGCGGGCTCAAAGTCCAAATGATGAAGCTCGATCCCTACATCAATGTGGATCCGGGTACCATGTCTCCATTCCAGCACGGCGAAGTTTTTGTTACCGAAGACGGAGCTGAAACTGATCTGGATCTCGGTCATTACGAACGTTTTGTCAGTACGCCGACAAGACAGTCGAGCAATTTCACTACGGGTAAAATTTACGAGAGTGTAATCCGTAAGGAGCGTCGTGGTGAGTATCTAGGTGGCACTGTACAGGTTATCCCCCACATCACTGATGAGATCAAATCCCGTGTCATCAAAGGTGGCGGTGATGCCGATATCGTCATGGTTGAAATTGGCGGTACCGTAGGTGACATCGAATCGTTACCGTTCATGGAAGCGATTCGACAGATGGGGGTTGATCTTGGGCGTGAACGAGTCCTGTTTATTCATCTTACGCTGGTCCCATACATCGCAACAGCCGGTGAGGTGAAAACGAAACCGACTCAGCACTCTGTTAAAGAGCTACGCTCCATCGGTATACAACCAGACATCCTGTTGTGCCGTTCAGAAAAGCTGATTAGCGATGATGATCGCCGTAAGATCGCATTATTTACCAATGTTGAGAGTAAAGCCGTTATCTCGGCGGTCGATCTCGATAACATTTATCGAATTCCTATCTGGCTACACGATCAGGGTGTCGATGACATCATCGTCAGCAAGATGAACATAAAAGCTAAAAAGGCGGATCTATCTGATTGGCAATCGGTTGTCGATATCATGAAAAATCCAGATTATGAGGTCACCATTGGTATGGTGGGTAAATATGTTGATCTGACTGAATCCTATAAGTCGTTAAATGAAGCGTTGTCACATGGTGGCATACAAAATCGGGCCAAGGTGAATATCAAGTATATCGATTCTGTCGTTTTGGAAGCGGGTGACTACAGCTCCCTGGGAAAACTTGACGCCATACTCGTTCCCGGTGGATTTGGCGATCGTGGCATAGAAGGAAAAATTGAAGCAGCAAGATATGCCAGAGAGAATAAAATTCCCTATCTGGGCATATGTCTGGGCATGCAGGTCGCTGTTATCGAGTTCGCACGAAATGTAGCGGGTCTTAAAGATGCACACAGCAGTGAATTTGACCATGAAACACCGCATCCTGTAATTGCCCTGATTACGGAATGGTTAGATGAAGACGGTAACTATATCACGCGAGATGAAGCATCAGACCTGGGTGGAACGATGCGATTAGGCGGACAAACCTGTTTTATCAAAGATGATACGCTGGCAAGAAGCTCATATGGTTCAGAATCGATCGTCGAGAGACATCGTCATCGTTATGAGTTCAATAACCAGTACATGGAAAGACTTGAGTCTGCCGGATTAACCATCAGTGGTAAATCGGCTGACAATAACCTGGTCGAAATGGTAGAGATTAAAGATCATCCATGGTTTTTAGCATGTCAGTTCCATCCTGAGTTCACCTCGACACCGAGAAAAGGGCATCCGCTATTCACTGATTTTATCCGTGCAGCCTTAAAGCATGCTGATGAATCTGATTGCTCTAACTCTAACAGTCGTAATAAAAATAAAGAAGTGGCAGCATAATTCGCACACTTCATACTATCGAAATATATAGATCGCACTAATAACACTTTACCAGAGCGCTGTAACGCAATGAATTTATGTGGATTTGATGTAGGACTGGATAAACCGCTTTTTTTAATCGCAGGACCCTGCGTTATAGAAAGTGAAGCCATGGCGATGGAGACGTCGTCCCGGTTGAAACAGATTACCGATTCATTAGGTATCCCATTTATCTATAAATCGTCGTTCGATAAAGCCAACCGTTCATCAGGCAACAGTTACCGCGGTCCGGGTATCGAAGAAGGCTTGCGTATCTTACAGAAGGTTAAAGATGAAGTCGGTGTTCCAGTGCTGACAGATGTGCATGAAGATACGCCTATGGACGAGGTTGCCAGTGTGGTCGATGTGTTGCAAACACCGGCTTTTTTGTGTCGACAGACAAATTTTATCTTAAAAGTAGCGGCGACTGGTAAACCTGTAAATATTAAAAAGGGGCAATTTCTGGCACCGGGTGATATGAAGAATGTTGTCGATAAAGCCAGACAGACGGGTAATGAAAATATCATGGTTTGCGAGCGTGGCGTCTCCTTTGGTTATAACAACCTGGTTTCTGATATGCGTTCACTGGCGATCATGCGTGAATCCAATTGTCCTGTGGTATTCGATGCTACGCATTCGGTGCAACTGCCGGGCGGACAGGGCACGTCTTCGGGCGGTCAACGCGAACATGTGCCTGTTTTGGCACGCGCTGCTGTCGCTGCGGGTGTATCCGGGATATTTATGGAAACGCATCCCAATCCTGCAGAAGCGTTGAGTGATGGCCCGAATGCGTGGCCATTAGATAAGATGGAATCATTACTCAAGACTATCATCAGCATTGATGAAATAGTTAAGTCGGGGCAGTTGGAAGAACTCAATTTATAAACCAGCAAATAAATTAACAGTAATCGAACGATAAAATCGTTAAGGAACATAATGTCAAACATAAAACATATTCATGCTCGTGAAATTCTAGATTCACGCGGCAATCCAACATTAGAAGCGGAAATCACCCTGGAAAGTGGAGCATTTGGTCGCGCAGCAGTCCCATCAGGCGCATCAACCGGTGTGCGTGAAGCATTGGAATTGCGCGACGGCGATAAAACACGCTATCTAGGTAAAGGGGTAACAAAGGCAGTTAATAATGTTAATGGTGAAATAAGTGATGCCGTAATCGGAATGGACGTGTTGGATCAATCCGCTATCGATAACACGATGATCGCTCTAGATGGTACCGATACAAAAGAGCGCTTGGGTGCCAATGCACTGTTAGCAGTCTCACTGGCTAATGCGCATGCCGCCGCTAATGAAAAAAAGGTGGCCTTATATGAGCACCTGGGAACCGGCGAATACACAATGCCGGTACCTATGATGAATATAATCAATGGCGGCGAGCATGCAGATAACAGTGTCGATTTACAGGAATTCATGATACTGCCTGTTGGTGCGCCATCGTTCAAAGAAGCGCTGCGTTATGGTGCTGAGGTTTTTCACACACTAAAAGCAGTGCTCAGTGGTCGTGGTATGAACACCGCTGTAGGCGACGAAGGTGGATTTGCACCTGATCTGTCTTCGAACGAAGAAGCCATAGAAGTGATTCTTGAAGCAATCACCAAAGCAGGTTATCAGCCAGGCAAAGATATCTATTTAGGATTGGATGCCGCGGCATCTGAGTTCCATAAAGACGGAGTTTATACATTAGGCTCGGAAGGCAAATCATTCAGTTCAAATGAGTTCACAGACTATTTGTCCGGCTGGGTTGATCAGTACCCGATCATCAGTATAGAAGATGGGTTAGATGAAGGCGACTGGGATGGCTGGGCGTATCAAACTCAAAAATTGGGCGATAGAGTTCAGTTGGTTGGTGATGATCTGTTTGTGACCAACACAAAGATATTGAAAGAAGGTATCGATAAGAATATCGCCAATTCGATCCTGATTAAATTTAATCAGATCGGTACATTAACCGAGACCTTGAATGCGATAAATATGGCGCATGCTGCAGGTTACACCGCTGTTATCTCTCATCGCTCAGGTGAAACCGAAGATAGCACGATCGCTGATCTGTGTGTCGCTACACAAGCTGGGCAGATTAAGACAGGTTCATTGTCTCGTTCAGATCGTATCGCAAAATATAATCAATTGCTTCGCATCGAAGATGCACTAGGCGAAAAAGCTGTCTATGCCGGTGCTAGTTCGTTCAAACATTTGAGCTGAGTCTGATAAAAGTGAAGGTATGGTAAAAGTCATTTCAGCCATACTTTTACTGCTGCTGGTTTTACTACAATACCGGTTGTGGCTGGACAAAGGGGGTATCCCGGAAGTATTGCAACTGGAAAAGGAGGTTGCATTAGCCAGTACTGAAGTCAAAGGTTTAAAAGAACGTAATCAAAAGCTGGAAGCAGAGGTTTTAGATCTGAAGACCGGGCTGGAGGCAATCGAAGAGCGAGCACGTACCGACCTTGGTATGATCAAAAACGATGAAGTGTATTATCAGGTAATCGATAATAAAGAGAAGCAGTTAAAACATTTTAAGTCCTCAAAATAAGCCGCTAAATGAACTTTATAACATGAGCAACAATCCGAACGGCGATCCGGGTGATGCAAATTCAATCTGGGCAATTGTTCCGGCTTCAGGTATCGGGCGGCGTATGCAGAGCGAAATACCGAAACAATACCTGCATATAAACGGCACACCTATCCTGCAATTAACACTCGAGCGACTCTTATCGGTAGATCAGGTACAGGGTGTGGTTGTCGCACTGCAGGCTGATGACAAAAATTGGCAGCGTATAAATCTCGATACGAAAAAAACAGTGTTACGAGCTGATGGCGGAGATGAACGCTGCCATTCTGTGATCAACGCATTACGATGTCTGCAGCAACAGGATTTTTTTGACGAAAATCAGACATGGGTATTGGTTCATGATGCCGTCAGGCCCTGCGTAAGTGTTTTAGATATCGAAAACCTCATCAGCAAGTCGATGCAGAGCGAATCAGGCGGGCTTTTAGCGACCCCGGTAAGAGATACAATAAAGCGACAGGGCAATGACCAGGTTGTCGCGTCTACGGTCGATAGAGAAGGTCTCTGGCATGCGCTGACACCCCAGTGCTTTCCATTTAAGACCCTATTAGACTCACTGGTTCAAGCCGATGCGCAAGGGTTCATCGTCACCGATGAGTCTTCAGCGATGGAAAGGGCTGGTTTTTCACCCGGATTAGTCCCTGGGAGTGATAAAAACATCAAAATCACTCGGCCGGAAGATCTTGAACTGGCTGAACAGTACTTTAGCAAGCAGGATTAGAAATATGCGAATAGGACATGGTTTTGATGTGCACGCTTTTACAGAAGGTGACCATATCGTATTGGGTGGCGTGAGAATTCCACATAAATATACCTTTGAGGCACACTCTGATGGTGATGTGTTATTACATGCATTATGCGATGCATTTCTAGGTGCGATTTCAGCGGGCGATATCGGGCGACATTTTCCTGATGATGACCCGAAATATAAAAATATAGATAGCTGTATTCTATTGAAAAATGTTTATGAAAAAGTTCTTGCTGCAGGTTACCTGTTGGAGAATGCTGATATTACTGTGATTGCGCAGGCGCCAAAACTTCAAAATCATATCGACGAAATGTGCGAGAAAATAGCTAGCCAACTGGATGTGGATAAAAATCTTATCAACGTTAAAGCAACCACAACTGAAGGCCTAGGGTTTACGGGAAGGGAAGAAGGCATTGCTGTCAACGCAATCGTTCTCCTGAAACGTTCTGAAAAATAAGGTTATTAATTTTTGAAAACAACCTGGTTAAAAAGGTAATTTTCTACTGCTACATTTGTAAGAAAAAAGCAATGAAAATAATGAGGCGTATCTGTGCGATGAAATCTCTAATAAATAGCGTTTCTTACAATAACTATGATAAAAGTCATTTATCACTGTTATTTTAGGCTTATATTGATTATTTTTTAAATAAACTGTTTACATTAATCGTATTTACAGATAAAACATCACCCACAGATTTCACTAAACATTAATACTATAAAAAAGGGTTGTAAATAATGGCTAAAGCTAAGAAAAAAGTTGTAAAGAAAAAAGCAAATAAAGTAGCTGCTCCTGCGAAAAACATCAAAGCAATTAAAGACGCATATACAAAAACTCAACTGTTCGCACACATTGCAGAAGACACTGGTCTGGCTCGCAAAGATGTTGCAAAAGTTTTCGGTTCTTTAAATGACGTTATCGAAGGTCACGTAAAAGCACGTGGTGCAGGTGAGTTTAAAGTTCCTGGTCTAATGAAAATTAAAGTTAATAAAAAACCAGCAACCAAAGCGCGCAAAAATGTTCCTAATCCATTCCGTCCAGGTGAGATGATGGATGTGAAAGCGAAACCTGCACGTAAAGTTGTTAAGGTTCTGCCACTTAAAGCACTGAAGGATATGGCAGCTAATTAAGCAGCCTATTAGTAGACCTTAAGGTCAGTACACAATCCCCTGTAATATGCCTTAGAATAAAGGCAGTTGCAGGGGATTTTTAATATATGCCTAGTAAAATCATATACTTACACGGTTTTAATAGTTCTCCTCAATCCTATAAAGCGCAATTGTTGTTAAAACATATGGCAGCGATAGGACAGCAGAAGAACTTGATTATTCCTGATATCTCACCCTATCCAGATTGTGCTATCCGGCAAATCTCTGAGATTATAGATGCCCAATTTCTTGATGATGAATCTCTCAAACTGTGTTTTGTCGGGAGTTCCTTAGGTGGATATTATTCCACCTGGTTTGCTGAAAAAAATAACAGTCGTGCAGCATTGATAAATCCATCTGTTAGACCTTATGAAACGCTGGCTGACTATATCGGTGAGAATGAAAATTTTTACACCAATCAGAAATGGCGTTTTAATCGATCTCATATTCAGCAGTTACTCGATATCGACATAAAGAACATTACGCAACCAGAGCGTTATTTGGTATTGTTGCAAACCGGTGATGAAGTGCTGGATTACAGACAGGCAGAAAAAAAATATTCAAGCTGCCATCTTCAGGTTGAGGAAGGTGGAGAGCATTCTTTTTTAGGATTCGAAAATCACATTGATACAATACTGAGGTTTGCTGGAATCAATAACGCATCTCAAAATGAAGATAAATAATTTACACATGATTTATCATTTTACGTCCAAGGTGGATTTACCATGTCACTAGGGCCAGTGATGATGGATCTGGTTGGTACCGAGATCGGTGCCGAAGAAAAGGCGTTGCTGCAACATCCACAGACCGGCGGTGTCATCCTGTTTACAAGAAATTTTGAGTCTATCGAACAGATAAGTGATCTTGTCGCTCAGATTCATGCACTGCGAACCCCCCATCTATTGGTTGCGATCGACCATGAAGGAGGCAGAGTTCAGCGCTTTCATGAAGGCTTTACGCGTTTACCGCCAGCAGCGGTATATCAAAATATCTTCAAACAGAGTGAAGATAAAGGCAGAGAGTGTACAGAAATAGCTGGCTGGATCATGGCAGCAGAACTCAGAGCGATAGGCGTGGATTTTAGTTTTGCACCCGTCCTTGATCTCGCACATGGCGTCAGCGGTGTTATCGGCGACAGGGCTTTTCATAGTAAACCTGAGGTCGTGTCTACTCTGGCATATGCTTTTATGCGCGGCATGTTATCTGCCGGCATGCATGCAGTTGGTAAGCATTTCCCGGGACATGGCGGCGTAGTTGAGGATTCACATCATGCCTTACCTGTCGATAACAGGTCGTTCGATATTATCCTCAGACAGGATCTGGTTCCTTTCGAGAGAATGATAAGGAATCATCTGTCTGCGATAATGCCTGCCCATGTTATTTATGATCAGGTCGATGATAAACCCGCCGGTTATTCAAGCTTCTGGTTGCAGACCGTGCTGCGAGAACGATTAAACTTTCATGGCGTGATATTCAGCGACGATCTAACCATGGAAGCCGCCTGTATTGCCGGTGGTTATCCAGAGCGAGCGGAGCAGGCATTAGCAGCAGGTTGCGACATGGTGTTAGTGTGTAATCATCCGGATGGCGCTGCTGAGGTATTAGATCATCTGAATGACTATTCTAATCCGGCTTCACAGATGCGATTAATGCGTATGCATGGCAAAGAGGGCGTCTCTAGAGAGGAATTACTCGCCAGCTATCGCTGGAAACAGGCAACAGAGATGATCAAGTTGCTGGATGAAAACCCCTGGTATGAGATGGACATATAAGTTGGCTGAACAATATTTTATCGACGATGAATAATACTGCTTTCGCTTGCATAATAAAGAGTATCTGAATATGAATACCGAATTAAGTCATAGAGCTGAGAATGAAAATCTACCTGCATCTGATCTGATATATGATTTTGAGCAGATATCAGCCGCATTGGACAAGCTGGCTGCAACGCTCAATCAAACGATGGCGAATTCCAATCCGATAATTCTATGTGTGATGAATGGGGCACTGATATTTTCCGGGCACCTGCTGACACGTCTCTCATTTCAGTGTGAATTAGACTACATCCATGCGACACGTTATAGGAACACGACACAGGGCGATGCGCTTAAGTGGTTAGCCTACCCAAAATTATCATTAAAAGGACGGACGGTTTTGATTCTGGATGATATCCTCGATGAAGGCATCACTCTGGAGGCGATTGAAAAATATTGTTACTCAGAAGGCGCTAATCATGTAGAAAAGGCAGTATTGTTACTTAAACACCATGATCGATGTTGTACGAAGATCAACAGTGAGCATGTGGCTTTGCGTGTGGAAGATCTATATGTGTTTGGATTCGGAATGGATCATGAAGGAAAATTTCGGTATTTAAATGCTATTTATTCGTTAAGAGGATAAGTCATATGAAGCTCGGCATCATTGGAGGTAGTGCATTTTATTCAATGGAAAATCTTGAAGTGCTTGATCGTGAGATGATCAGCACACCTTATGGTATCCCTTCCAGCCCGGTTGTCTTCGGCTCGATGAGCGGCGGTGAGTTTGTATTTCTGCATCGACACGGGTTTGGTCACACTCTGGCGCCACATCAAATTAATTATCGTGCAAACATCTGGGCGCTAAAACAGTTGGGTGTGACACATGTCATTGCTGTTTCAGCCGTTGGCGGTATTACAGAAAGCATGGTTACAGGAAAAATAGTCTTCCCGCATCAGTTGATCGACTATACCTATTCAAGGGAACACACCTTCTATGATGATAAATCTAAACACGTCGTACATGTTGATTTCACGCATCCCTATGATGACGAATTGCGTCAGGTCTTGATTCGATCTGTTGCAGATACTTCATTACCATTTGAGACAGATGGTGTTCATGCTATAACACAGGGCCCGCGGTTAGAATCAGCTGCTGAGATAACACGTCTGGAAAATGACGGCTGCGATATCGTTGGTATGACTGGTATGCCAGAGGCTGCATTGGCGAGAGAGCTTGATCTAAAATACGCATGCTGTGCTGTCGTGGTAAATGCAGCAGCAGGCAGAGACGGTGATTCGATCATCACTATGGAAGACATAAAGAAAAACCTGTCTAAAGGCATGGAGTCCGTACACGAGTTACTTACACTGGCACTGCCAGTGATAACGAGACTCTCGTAGATAACCTGAAAATCTAAATAATACGTACTATCCCATACGATGTCTGTTTCAATTTCGCCAATATTACATTTCATCGGGCGCTTCTGGATGTGGTTATTTCGCTGGAAAGTCAAAGCTGACCTTCCCGACACTAATAAATACATCATCGTTGGTGGGCCACATACCAGTAATTGGGATTTTCCATTTGGTCTTGCGATGTTTTATGCATTAGATATAAAGCTATCCTGGATGGCCAAATCAGGATTATTTCAACCGCCATTCGGATTCATAATGAAAGCTTTGGGCGGGATTGGAATTGATCGCAACAGCAAGAATGGTGTGGTTGAGCAGATGGTCGAGAAATTTGATCAGTCTGAACATCTGATCATAGGTCTTGCCCCAAAGGGAACGCGAAAAAAAACGCCATATTGGAAATCCGGGTTTTACTGGATTGCTTATAAAGCCAATGTGCCGATAGTCTGTTGTTACCTGGACTACAAAAACAAATATGCCAATATTGGCTTCACGATAATCCCCACAGGTGATGTCAAAAAGGATATGGCGCGGATACGTACATTTTATGAGGGGGTAGAAGGAAAAGTGCCAGAAAACGCGGACACTATAAGGATGAAAGAAGAGGATTAGACCATCACAAACCCATCAGAAATGTGATGTCGTTGACGAAGTGTTTTATTATTAAACAACTCCTATCAGTAAGCGCTCGTGCACTCAGCTAGCATTCAGATTGTACGTTTTCACATTCCTTCAGGTAGCTTTTTCTGGAAAATATAAATTGCCATCTTGAGCCGCCGCACTGACGCCATAAAACAGCTGATCGTATTCCGGCTAATAATAATGATCTGACCTTGTCGGCATTCTGCTGGTTTGTGAGATAGGGGCGGTCACTGGTTACGATGATCTTAGGTCCGAGCGGGCTAATGGTATTTTTGTATAAGTCGCCCAGTTTCGTGAAGACGTTTTCATGCATCAGGCTAAAATATTCCAGAGACATTTTGATGTCATCGAGTTTCTTATACAGATCGTCCTGTGCCATCTGGTTGGCTGAAAATTTTCTTTCCAGAATCAACAATGAAATCACGTATTTTGTTATATCCAGGTCGCGTTCTTTATTAGATGCGAATTGTTTTTCCAGTGTTTTGATGCCTGAACTGATACCAGATAAACCGCCATAGACATCCTCCACTGTCTTGGCATCTTGTTTGAATAAGGTTTCGATGCTGGATTCGATAATTGCATTATTGGCTAAACCAGTATTTGCAATCTGTTTGACAAGCTTGGCGGCTTGGAAAACGCCCGCTAAAGCGATGGTTAATTCGCGTTTACTGTGCTTCACACGATGACCTGTCTGTTGATATCCTGATTGTACATGGTTTCGATAACACCACCACCGAGGCAGATGTCTCCATCATAAAAAACAATGGATTGTCCGGGTGTCATTGCGCGCTGACTCTCTTCAAAGTGCACTTTATATTTTGCATTAAGACCAGCAGATAGCGCTGCTACAGAACAGGCTTGGTCTTTTTGGCGATAACGTATTTTTGCGGTACATGAAAAACCGGTCTCGGGTTCTCGATTATTTACCCAATGCATCTGGTCACATTCGAGCGTGGTATGAAAAAGACCCGGATGATCGTGACCCTGGGCAACAATCAGTGTGTTGTTTGATAGATCTTTTCCGGTAACGTACCAGGGGGCTTCGTCAGCATCGACTAAACCGCCGATACCAAGTCCTTTTCTCTGTCCGTAGGTGTATAACATCAACCCATTGTGTATACCGAGTTCCTCGTTATCCACAGATTTTATTTTTCCGGGTTTCGCGGGTAGATACTGCTGCAGGAATGTGTCGAATCGTCTTTCACCGATGAAGCAGATTCCAGTGCTGTCTTTTTTATCATGCGTCGTTAAATTCTTTTGTTTTGCATGTTCCCTGATGCTGTCTTTTTCATATTCCCCGATCGGGAATAACGTATGGCTTAATTGGTGTTGATTCAAAGTATAAAGAAAATAGCTCTGATCTTTATTCTGATCGATGCCTCTAAGTAATCTGGCTTCACCGTCGATGCTATCGGTACGTGCATAATGTCCTGTCGCAATCTTGTCGGCTCCCAAGGTCATGGCGTGATCAAGAAAAGCGCGAAATTTAATCTCTTTGTTACATAAGATATCGGGATTTGGCGTGCGTCCGGCACTGTACTCATCTAAAAATATTTTAAATACACGGTCCCAGTATTCACTGGCGAAATTAATCGTGTGACATACAATACCAAGCTCATCGCAGACAGAGCGCGCATCTGCTAAATCGACCTGAGCTGCACAGTAGTCTTCGTCATCATCTTCTTCCCAGTTCTTCATGAACAGGCCTTCAACTTGGTAGCCCTGTTCTATCAGCAAAGCAGCTGCGACCGATGAATCGACACCGCCAGACATACCTACAATAATTTTTTCTGATTTTTTCATTTAACTGGATTTATTGAAGGCTTACTCGACAGAACTAGCAATGTCCAGGGGGAATCGTCTACCAGCTAAATAATCATCGATGCATCGCATGACGAGCGGGCTGCGTAACTGGTCTTTACGGCTCATTAATTCGTCTCTGCTCAACCATGTGGCTGATTCGATTCCTTCATCGAGAGGTAGATTTTCCTGAAAGTCACTGCATTGACCACAGTAGGCAAAACGCAGGTAGCTGGAATCGGATTCACCTTCTTCAGACATACCCTTTTTTTTCCAAAGATAAACACCCACGAGTGCACTCGGTTCAAATAGCCATGCGGTTTCTTCACGTGTTTCACGGATAACCGCATCGAGTAAACTTTCATCAGGGTCGAGGTGTCCAGCGGGTTGATTATAGACAAGTTGATTATCAACGATTTCTTCAACCATTAAAAAACGATTCTCGCGCTCGATGATCGCAGCGACTGTGGTATGCGGTTTCCAGATCATGCCTATCTTCTGCTACGACGTGCGCGTCTTTGTGAAATACTGATTCGCCAGAGAATCTGTATGCCAATATATCCGATGGTGCTACTGATGGCAGCTAAGATGAGGCATCCGGTTAAGAATGGCTGCCAGATCGTGGATAATTCGTGCAGGAGCCAATTCATGCTCAACTCGAAAATAAATTCGGTTTGAGGTACACCGATAATCCATGTGCCAACGAGGTAAGCAATATAAAACATCACAGGCATGGTTACGGGATTGGTAATCCACACCAGTGCAACCGATAAGGGTAAGTTGGTACGAAACAAGATCGCCGCAGCCGCAGCCAGAATCATTTGAAAGGGAACAGGCCACCAGGCAAAGAAAAGGCCGACTGCGAAGGCGCCGGCTATCGATCTTCGATTCATATGCCAAAGATTGGGCTCATGCAATAAGTCACCAAAAATTTGCAGGCTCTTATGGTTTTTTATTACATGCGGATCCGGCATGAAGCGTTGAAAAAATTTACGTGGCATTTGGCTTAAATAGTGTGCGCTTTGTCTGGTTAATGGTAAATTATGGTGGTTGCTGTAATTTTTGGCAATCTCATGGACTCGTTAGAACAAAGTATTATAGGGAAATAAAGACAGGATGTTGCTTTATTCAATTTCATTTCTGCTCGGTATATGCATTATACAGCAACTTGCTGTGCTACCTGAGACGGGTTATTTTTCTGTACTGCCGGTCGTCATTTTACTGGCGCTTCGTTATCGTTCAATCCGCTATTCATTGGTATTGCGTTATATCTCCATGGCATTGGCCGGCGCACTTTGGGCGAGTGTTTTTGCACAACAGTATCTGGTTTCGCGGCTACCTGAGGCGCTGGTCGGCATTGATATCCTCATAGAAGGAAAAGTAATCGACATTCCCGTATCGAAAGGCGACGCACGTCGATTTGTTATCGATGCTGATTCATTTGAAGTGCAAACCAGCAGTCTAGCACCGCTAATCGCAGACTATCCTGCCTTGCCAAAACGGCTTCGCCTCAGCTGGTACTATTCGGACGTTGATGTGAAAGCGGGTGAATCATGGCGATTTCTTGTACGTCTAAAACCACCTCACGGTTTTTTAAATCCCGGCGGTTTCGATTATGAGGCATGGCTTTACCAGCAAGGTATCCACGCCACAGGCTATGTCAGAAAAAGTGAGCTCAATCAGCGTCTGAAAACGTCTGATGGTCTTTCGGTTGATGCGCTTCGACAATCCTTGTTCCAAAAAATTAATCACCATTTAGTCGATTCCGAATATCGTGGATTAATTACTGCCTTAGCTGTAGGTAACCGTTCATCTATCCCGCAAAACCAATGGGATGACCTGATAAAGACCGGCACCAATCATCTGATGGCGATATCTGGTCTGCATATCGGTTTAGCGGCTGCATTTGGTTACTGGATAACGCGGCGAATTTTACCCGCTGCAGTGATGGAAAAGATATCCGCCCAGCAGATCAGTATCGCTGTAGGTGTTTTTTTTGCGGTGGGTTACGCATTATTAGCGGGTCTATCGATACCGACACAGCGAGCTCTGATAATGCTGGTGTGTATCGTTGGTGCCATCTTGCTGAAAAGGCATTTTAACCCAGCAAACGGATTATCGATTGCACTGCTACTGGTACTATTGATCGATCCAGTATCGGTGTTATCAGCTGGCTTCTGGTTCTCGTTTTTGGCGGTGGCTGTTATTTTTTATGTGTTTCGTAAAAAATCGACGGGTTCTGATATTGAAGAGGAATCGGTAAGTGGATTCAATAGAAGTAAAGTATGGCGTTGGGGTGGGTTGCAGCTGGTTATCGCATTGGCGTTATTCCCGATATCACTGCTTATGTTTCAACAGACTTCACTGATCGCTCCGATTGCCAATTTTGTTCTCGTCCCGTTTGTTAGTTTTCTGGTTGTACCACTGGTGTTACTGGCTATCGTATTTTTCGTACTATATGAGCCTGTCGCGCTATTCCTGCTTGATATCGCGAATGCGCTACTTGGTTTTATCTGGTCATTTTTACACTTTTTGGCTGACATGCCCCTCTCGCATTGGGTACAGAATGTGGCAGGGTTGGGTGTGACCTTGCTGGCACTGTCAGGTATCGCAATCATGCTGTCGCAGCTCAACTGGCGTATTCGTACCTGCGGCGCACTCTTGATCTTTCCCCTGTTTATAAGCTCACACGAATCACCGTTAATCGGAGGCTTTGACATGCTATTGCTCGATGTCGGTCAGGGCTTGTCGGTCATCATCAGAACACGCGATCATGTGCTGGTATATGACACCGGGGCACGTTTCAGTGATGAATTAGATAGTGGCGAGGCGGTAGTGTTACCGGTACTCAGAACACTGGGAGTTGCCTATATTGATAAACTGATTATCAGTCATGGTGACAATGATCATATCGGCGGAGCTGAAAGCATTCTGGATGCATTTCCGCATACGCAGATTATCGGTCAGGATATTCAAGCGTTGCACGGTAAAAATAAAATCACATGTCAGAAGGGCTTCGAATGGGAATGGGATGGCGTTCATTTCGCATTTTTACACCCCGATGAGAAAACGTATAAAAAAAGGAACAATCGCTCCTGTGTGCTCAAAGTCACAGGTGTCGGCGGTTCATTGCTATTAACCGGCGATATTGAAAAGAAAATAGAAAAACAGTTATTGAAAACCCGTAGCGGTATGCTTGATATCGATGTTGTGGTGGTGCCTCATCATGGTAGTAAAACTTCGTCAAGCCAACAATGGCTAGAAGCGATTACACCTAAAATGAGTCTGTTTGCAGCGGGTTATCGCAACCGCTATCGATTGCCTTCACAAGATATCGTGCAGCGGTACCGTGAGCTCTCATCAGAGCGCCCCATGAGATTATTGAGCACGGCTTCTTCCGGCGCGATTCGTTTGAAGTTTCATCCTGAAAAAGGCTTGATACTCGAAGATCAATACCGTATGAATCAGGCAAAATACTGGAATCACCGAGCACCTCAATTTTAGTGTGGATGCCGGCTCACAAACACTATGGAGAACGGCATAAATCAAGTATGATAAGCGGCTATGTATATATCCATAAATGTCAGTTATTCCGGATAGATATGGCACTGACGAATAACTATAAACGAATATATTCAAATAAGTAGGTGATATCGTGTTTGAAATGGTGAAGTCTGGCGGTTGGTTGATGCTGCCATTAATTCTTTGTTCGATCGGGGCATTTGCAATCATCGCAGAGCGATTCTGGAGTTTAAGGCATGAGAAAATATTGCCGAAACATCTGGTCGCAACAGTCTGGACAGCGGTAAAAAACAACAAGCTGGTGCGTCATGATATTGAGGAGCTTGGCAAGCAGTCTGCGCTGGGTAAAGTGCTGACAGCAGGTCTTATTAATCGCGATAAGGACCGAGACCGAATTAAAGAAAGCATCGAGGAGCAGGGACGCGAAGTCGTTCACGAGCTCGATCAGTTCTTAGATACATTGGGCACCATCGCGGCTATCTCCCCATTATTGGGCCTGTTAGGTACGGTAATCGGTATGATTAAGGTCTTTTCACAGATCACACTTCACGGTGTCGGCAACCCGGGAGTGCTGGCAGATGGTATTTCACAAGCGCTGGTGACTACTGCAGCGGGGCTTTCCATCGCGATTATCAGTCTGGTCTTTTATCGTTATTTCAGGCGCCGTGTTGATACCTACGTGGTGGCGATTGAAAAGGAAGCAATAAAGATGGTTGATGTGCTCCATAATAATCGTGATTATCTGACTTAAAGGCGCGTTTCCTCGATGAACCTCAGACCCAACCGCGAACAGGAATCACTCGATGTCAACATAACACCATTGATCGATGTGGTTTTTCTCTTGTTGATCTTTTTTATGGTATCTACGACTTTTGATAAACAGGCGCAACTGAAAGTAAAATTACCGGAAGCATCTCCCAGTTCACAACAGATAGAGACAGAGACCATCGTTTTGGCGATCGATGCAAAAGGTCAGTACTATATCAATGATAAACAGCTGGTTAACACGACGATAAAAACGCTGAAGCAGGCATTGCTCAAGACCATGAATGACAATAAAGAGATACCTTTGATTTTAAAAGCCGATGCGAAAACACCACATCAAGCTGTCGTAACAGCTATGGATGCTGCCGCTCAGATAGGCCTTACACGTCTTTCTATCGCAACGATGGAAAGTCGATAATACCGACTGTTATAAAAGATATGATCCAAACAACAGACACATTCAGTAGCCTCGAAGGCTATGGCCGGCTATTACAACAGACGACCGCCTACTGGAAAGTATTTCTCATCTCGGTCATCGGCATGGTTGCTGTTGCTGGGACCGAAGTGACGTTTGCGGCATTGATGAAGCCGCTGATGGATGAGGGTTTTATCGAGACTGGCTCGAAGATATCAAGTTGGATACCGCTCTTGCTGATTGCAACATTTCTGGTCCGCGCGTTTGCTATGTTTGTCTCGCTCTATGGTATGAGTTGGGTCGGTAGAAACATTATTCTGGATCTGCGTAATAAAATGTTCACCACGTTATTGCAGCTGCCGAAGTCTTATTATGATACTTCGACTACCGGTGAGATCATTTCAAAATTTACTTTTGATATCGAGCAGGTCGCAACCGCCGCAACGCGCGCTGTTACTATCATGGTCAGAGATACATTGACAGTTTTGGGTCTGGTGGTCTGGATGTTCTACCTGGACGCGGTACTCGCAGCCATGTTTTTTATCATCGCACCATTGATCGCGATCATCGTTGTCTTTGTCTCCAAACGGTTTCGTATCATCAGTCGACGCATTCAGACCACTATGGGTGGTGTATCACGGGTGCTCGAAGAGGCAGTAAAAGCAAACATCGTCGTAAAGATTTTTGGTGGTTATAGCTATGAGCTCGAACAGTTCAAGAAAGTGAATAATCACAACCGTCAGCAAAATATGAAACTGGTGGCGGCCAATGCAGTGAGTACGCCTATCACTCAGCTCATGGTAGCAGTAGCGATGGGTGGAGTTATATATGTTGCTACACATAATCTGTTTGGTTCTGATATCACTGCCGGATCATTCATGTCGTTTATAACTGCGATGGTGATGATGTTCGGACCGATAAAAAGATTAACCATGGTCAATGAAACGGTACAAAAAGGCATCGCTGCCTCTGAGAGCGTATTTACTGTTATCGATCTGGATCGGGAAAAGGATCAGGGAACTATAGAGGTTGATAGAGTAGAGGGTGAGATCATATTTACAGACGTTTCTTTTTCCTATTCTACAGCGAAAGACAGCGCATTAAAAAATATCGATCTCAGTATACAACCAGGTCAAACCATCGCATTCGTTGGGAGATCAGGTAGTGGTAAGACATCACTGTTAAATCTAATACCACGATTTTACGATGTCACTGAAGGCTATATCACGGTCGATGGAAAAAAAATCAATGAGTACAAGTTAGATAATTTGCGTCAACAGATATCCTATGTAGGTCAGGACGTAGTCTTATTCAATGACACCATCAAACATAATATTGCATACGGCTCGTTGCATAATATCTCTGACAAAGAAATCGAAGAGGCAGCGAAGTCAGCACATGCATTTGAATTCATCAGCGAACTAAGTGAAGGGTTTGATACGATCGTTGGAGAACGCGGCTTGATGCTATCGGGTGGTCAGCGTCAACGTATCGCTATCGCTCGCGCACTATTGAAAGATGCACCCATATTGATTCTTGACGAAGCTACTTCAGCGCTGGATACAGAATCTGAACGCTACATACAGAGTTCGTTAGAAATCCTAATGAAAAACCGTACGACGCTGGTCATCGCGCATCGACTCTCAACCATCGAAAACGCTGATGTGATAGTTGTGTTAGATGATGGTCATATCGTTGAACATGGTAACCACAGCGAATTGATCGATAAAAACGGTTACTACTCTAACTTACACAAACTACAGTTTACTGATGAAATTGCTACAGAGACTTGAGTCTACCAGATGAAAAGGCTCGATTATTACTGGTATAGTCAAAACGCTGTCGCATGGTTATTGCTGCCACTTTCCTGGCTGTTTTGCGCCATAGTAAAAATCCGACAAATCTTATATCGCACTAAAATACTTTCCAGTTCTAAGTTACAGCGCCCTGTGATCATCGTTGGCAATATAACAGTGGGCGGCACCGGCAAAACACCGCTATTGATAGCCTTGTGTGGATTATTAAAAGACAAAGGATATAACCCCGGCGTGATCAGTCGTGGTTATAATGCTGATTCCGGATCAGGTGTGATTAATGGTGTTCATCAGGTCAGTGGTAAAGATACAGCAGAACAGGTGGGAGACGAGCCACTACTGATCGTGAAAAAAACACATTGCCCTGTGGTCATCGGGCAAGATAGGGCCGCTGCAGGTCGACTTTTACTTGAAAATAATTTCTGTGATATCGTTTTATCGGATGACGGTTTACAGCATTACAAGTTACAAAGAGATCTGGAGCTGGCAGTCGTTGACTCTACTCAAAGATTTGGTAATGGTTTTTGTATTCCCGCAGGTCCATTGCGGGAACCTGTTAGTCGGCTCGACAGCGTTGATATTATAATTACACATAAAACGGGTCTCGGGGTTGATAATGATTCGGTCTTCGAACTGTTTTTTGAAAACCCGATAAATTTATACACGAACGAGAGCAGGCCGCTCGATGAATTTAAATCATCACGATACCACGCTGTTGCAGGTATCGGTCACCCGCAACGTTTTTTCAATCAATTAAAATCGAATGGCCTGGATATTATCGAGCATGCTTTTCCAGACCACTATTCATATGAAGCAGATGATTTATGTTTTGCTGACGATCTGGCTATTATCATGACAGAAAAAGATGCGGTAAAATGCAGGTCTCTGGGTCTGGAGAATATCTGGACGATACCCGTGACTGCAAAATTATCAGAATCATTACAATCACGAATTTTAGCTAGCATCGAAAATTTAAATCATGAATAAAAAAATACTGCCTTTACTAGTCTGTCCAGTCTGCAAAGGTGAACTGGAATTCAAGACAAGAGAAAATGAGCTGATTTGTCATCAGGATAAACTCGCTTATCCTGTAAGAAACGGCATACCGATCTTGTTGGCGTCTGATGCTAGAAAATTAGCCGTCGCTGAATAAGCGCTCATAGATAGATGTCAAAAGAATTTAAAATTGTTATCCCTGTCCGGTATGATTCAACACGATTTCCCGGTAAAGCTATGGCTGATATTGGCGGTAAGCCAATGGTTCAACTTGTTTATGAATGCGCGAAAAAAACAGAAGCCAGTGAAGTCATAATCGCGAC
>Ga0055584_100002110_pt1 | contig 19621 bp, 21 predicted proteins | sample OSDHelmetaG_FD_58716 | JGI IMG/M metagenome (GOLD analysis project Ga0055584, IMG submission 58716) | Pelagic marine sediment microbial communities from the LTER site Helgoland, North Sea, for post-phytoplankton bloom and carbon turnover... | ecosystem: Environmental > Aquatic > Marine >... | reverse complement strand
GAGACCGACGGCGCGGTCCGAATCGCCTTCGCCGTCATCTGCTCACGGGTGCTCAGAACCGTCCCGGCAACCCGGCAACCCGGCAACCCGGCGAAGGCCGTCACCATCGAACGGTCGGAGCCGCCGGCGAGCGTGAGCTCCTGGACGGTTCCGTGATCGGCACGTTCGACGAACTCGCCCCGCACCCCTGACTCGCCCCGGTTCAGGCGATGTCGCGGGTCCAGAGCTCGCTGAGGTCACCCGCAGCTGCCGGCGCCGGTGTGCCGACGAGGCGTACGACATCGACCTCGCCGGGGAACCCGCGCAGGTCGATCTCGCCGAACGGTTCGGCGAAGACGCCAGCCGGCAGTCGATCCAGGTGCATCAGGGGCATCAGGACGTCGACGTTCTGTGCGTAGTCGCACAACCTGGCCGCCATGTTGACAGCGGATCCGATGTCGTCGTCGCCCTCGAACAGGAGCGCCTTGCCGGTCGCCACACCGGCGCGGAGTTGCAGCGGTGCGCACACGGCCGACGCCCGTTGCTCGAGGTCGGTGACGAATTCGATCACGGCGAGTTGCTCGACGCCGACGACCATGCAGCCGTCGCCGAGCCACTTCGCGATCCGGACGCCGCGTTCGGAGGCGATCTCGCTGACGAGCAGTCGGAACGTCCCGAGGATCCGGCCGGCCGCGTCGTCGCCGTACGCGGCGGTGTCATCGGTGAAGCCGGAGAGATCGAGGAAGGCGAACGTGCGGGGGACACGCATGGCTCCAGGCTACGCCCGGCCATCTGTTCCAGTGGTCCTCATCCGCCCGAGCATCTGTCATTCAGATGAGTGTCGCGGGGTAGATGATGGCCGGTCCCGGTCCCGATCGGCGACCACCACGCCCGAGGGGTACGGTGACGTCATGGCCCCCCGGTTCTCCTACTCACGGTGGGACGGCACCCAGCGCGGCTTCGATCTCGACGCCGATCTGCTCTTCGACCAGCTCACCGACGAGCTGCTGTACCACGGTGACGTCGATGCCGCGCTGCGCCGGATGATGCAGGAGGGCATGCGCGACGCCGACGGCAACCGGCTCGACGGGCTCCGCCGGATGATGGAGCGTCTGCGCGAAGAGCGTCAGGATCGACTCGAACGCTCGAACCTCGGTGGTGTCTACGACGAGATCGCCGACGAGTTGGACGACATCGTCGACGAGGAGCGCCACGCGATCGAGAACGCCCTCCGGGACGCCGAGCACAGTGGTGACCAGCGCCGTGCCGACGCCGCCCGTACCACCGCGACCGATCGCAACATGCGTCTCGACCTGATGCCGGACGATCTCGCGGGCAAGGTGCGCGAACTCGGGTCCTACGACTTCGAGTCGGCGGAAGCGCAGCGACGGTTCGAGCAGATGCTGGACAAGCTGCGCGAACAGCTCATGCAGCAGACGGTCGACCAGATGTCGGACGGCATGCAGAACATGACGCCGGGCGACATGCAGCGCATGAAGGACATGATGGCCGCCCTCAACGAGGTGCTCGAGAAGCATCAGGCCGGGGAGGATCCCGGCTTCGACGAGTTCATGGACGAGTTCGGCGACTTCTTCCCGGAGAATCCCGACAACGTCGAGGAGCTCCTCGAGCAGATGGCCCGCCGGATGGCTGCGATGCAGGCGATGCTCAACTCGATGACGCCCGAGCAACGCGCCCAGCTCCAGCAGCTCTCCGACCAGTTGATGGAGGACATGGACCTCCAGTGGCAGATGCAGCAGCTCGGTTCGAACCTGCAGCAGATGTTCCCGCAGATGAACTGGGGCCAGTCCTACGACTTCGAGGGCCAGGACCCGATGGGGATGTCCCAGGCGATGCAGGCGATGGCCGACTTGGGTGACCTCGACCAGCTCGAACACCTCCTCCAGAACGCGACCAACCCGGGTGCGCTCGCCGAGGCCGACATGGACCGGGTTCGTGAGCTGCTCGGTGACGACGCCGCAGCGTCCCTCGAACGACTGAGCCAGCTGACCAAGATGCTCGAGGAGTCGGGCCTGATCGAGAACAAGGAGGGCCGGCTCGAACTCACCCCGCGCGGCCTGCGAGCGATCGGTTCGAACGCCCTGCGGGACCTGTTCACCAGTCTGCGCAAGGAACACGTCGGTCAGCACGAGATCCACCAGACGGGGCAGGGCCACGAGCGCACCTATCAGACCAAGCCCTACGAGTTCGGCGACCCCTTCGAGTTGGACCTCCACCGAACGATCCGCAACGCGATCCGCCGAACCGGCCACGGGACACCCGTGCAGCTCGAGCCCGACGATTTCGAGATCGAGCGCACCGAGCACCTGACTCGCTCGTCGACGGTGCTGATGCTCGACCTGTCGATGTCCATGCCGATGCGAGACAACTTCCTGCCGGCGAAGAAGGTGGCGATGGCGCTCCACCACCTGATCTCGTCGCAGTTTCCCCGCGACTATCTCGGTCTGGTCGGCTTCAGCGAGACGGCGCGGATCATCACCGCCGATCAGCTCCCCGAGGCCTCCTGGGACTTCGTCTACGGCACGAACATGCACCACGGCTTCACGCTGGCACGCCAATTGCTGGCCAAGCAGACCGGCAGCAAGCAGATCATCATGATCACCGACGGTGAGCCGACGGCACACATCACCCCGCACGGCGACGTCTATTTCAACTACCCGCCGGTGCGCGAGACGGTCGAGGCCACGCTGCGTGAGGTGGTGCGCTGCACCCGCGACCAGATCCGGATCAACACGTTCGTGCTCGATGCGACGTCGGCGCTCGAGGCCTTCATCGAGCAGATGACCGAGCTCAACGGTGGCCGCGCGTTCTACACGACCAACGAGGCACTCGGGGACTACGTCCTGGTCGACTTCCTCGAGCACCGGCGCCGGATGACCCGTCGCCGTGCGGGCTGAAGTGCGCATCTGACTACGTTGCGTGGCATCCCGCCCGAGCGAATCTCAAGGTTTCGTCAACCGCGCGACACCCCTGGTCAGCCCGTCGTGAAATGCGCCCTTGCCAGAAGGCGGTATGGTATGCGAGAATCACATGATTGTAACTACACTGCTGCGTTCCTTCGTAGCGGCCCATCGAACTCGCTCATCACGCGCGAGCACCGCGGGCACCATGGCAGGGGGTCCCAAACACCATGACCAACACGACGAACGGCGCGACGCACGGGGTGATCCCCGACGAGATGCTGCACCCACGCGAACTCGACGACAACTGGCAGGACGATGCCAACTGCCTCGGGGTCGATCCCGATCTGTTCTTCCCGGAACGGGGCGCGTCGACCCGCGAGGCCAAAGAGGTCTGCCGGGGGTGCGTCGTGCGCGGCCAGTGCCTGGAGTTCGCACTCCAGAACGGCGAGAAGTTCGGCATCTGGGGTGGCCTCTCCGAACGTGAGCGTCGCCGGATCCGGCGACAGCGCGCGCAGGCTGCGCGCAGCATCATCGGCGCCTGACGGTTAGGCTCCACCCATGCCCAGTGGTTCCGAATGGATCATCGTCCTCGTCATCGTGCTGCTCGTCTTCGGCGGGTCGCAGCTCCCGAAGCTCGCGAAGAACCTCGGCAAGGCGCAGAAGGAGTTCAAGGACGGCCTGTCCGAAGGGCTCGACGACACCGCCGCGACCGAGAAGCCGACGACCGACAGCCAGAACTGACGTCGCCGGGTCACCTCGAGTGACCCGTCACGACGGCCGAGACGCCGAGGGCGCTCGGCCGTTTTGCGCGTGCGGGCCCGGTCCGGAAGCGTCGCCCGCGGAAGATCCCGATGTCACCGAGCGTGCGACGCCGATCCACACCAGGGTCGTGGCATCCATGACATCACGATCCCGACGGCGCCGGTGTGGCACTCGCGACCAGACGACGACGGTGTCGTGGCGATCGTCGCACCGGCGACCCGCCTGGCCGGACGAACCGACCGTCGTGTCAGTTTCGATGGGCTTCGGCAGCGAGGCGCCGACGTTTCAGGATCCGGCGGCGTTCGCGCTCGCTGCAACCACCCCAGACGCCGTGTTCGATGCGGTGTTCGAGCGCATGCTCGAGGCAGGTGTCGATGACCGGGCAGCCGGCACAGATCTTGCGAGCCTTGTCGACCCCGACGCCGTCGCTGGGGAAGAACGTCGCGGGTGGGTACATCCGACAGGAGCCGTCAGCCATCCATGCGGTTGCCGAGTCCGGATCGGGGAGCGGGCTCGTGTTCATCTGGTTGCCTCCTGGGGGGGTGTGTCACGATCGACCGCCGTACCGGTCGTCCCGACATCTTCATCGGCGTCGATCGTCGTGTGGATTACTGTTCTTGACGTTCCGTCGACCGCTTTGGTTCCCGCTTGACGCGCCATCGTAACAGAACTGTAATGATCTGTCCATCGTCCATCGTCCATCGTCCATCGGCCATCGGCCGTCGGTCGGCATCGAGTCCATCGACTCGTCACGGTCGGCCGCCGGGGTGCGATCTCGCCTGCGGCGGGTCTCGGCGGGATTCGGAGGGGCCACCCGGCTCGGTCGGTCACCGCGCGTGACCGGTACACTCCGTACCATGTCCGACGTCGTCGAAGAAGTTGCACCGCGTGCGCACGCCCGTATCGCCTACCTCGGTCCGGTCTCGCCGCACTGGGAGGTCTACGGCGACTGGGGCGAGCGGCAGACCCTCGACGAGTTCCGAGCACGGGCCCTGGCCCGGCTCGTGTTGCTGCCACGGGACGACCCGCAGTTCCGACGCAACAAGGAGCGGATCAACCGGGATGCCGAGCGCGAACTCATCTCGCTCGAATGGCAACTCGGCCTCGCCGAAGACGACGAGGCGTGACCCGGACGCATCGATGACCGAGGTCGCCTCCGCTCCGGTCGATCCATTGCCCGCGCCCGTTCACCGCGTCCTCAACCGCGAGTTGAGTTGGCTCGACTTCAACGACCGCGTCCTGCAGCTCGCGGCCGAACCGGGTATCCCGCTGATCGAGCGGGCCAAGTTCTGCGCGATCGTCTCCACGAACCTCGACGAGTTCTTCCAGGTCCGTGTGGCGGCGCTCCGCGATCAGGTGGCGGCCGGCATCGACGACCGTCGTTGGGACGGCCGCACGCCGCTCGAGACGCTCGTCGACGTGACCTCGAAGGTGGCGCCGCTCATCGAGCGTCAGGAGGACATCTTCGTCGACCAACTCGTCCCGGCGCTCGCCGCCGAGGGCATCGAGATCGTGTCGTGGGATCGTCTCGGCGAGGCCGACCGCAAGACGATGCGCCAGTTCTACGAGGACCGCATCTTCCCGGTGTTGACGCCACTCGCGGTCGATCCCGGCCACCCGTTCCCGTACATCTCCAACCTGGCGCTGAGTCTCGCCGCCCACGTCGCCGACCCCGTCACCGCCGAGCGTCGCTTCGTGCGGCTCAAGGTGCCCGACGTGTTCCCGCGGCTGATCCCACTTGATGACGGGCGGTTCGTGCCGGCCGAAGAGGTCATCGGCGCCCACCTGCACACGCTGTTCACCGGCATGGTGGTCGAGGAATGGGCGGTGTTCCGGGTCACGCGCAACGCCGACCTCACGCTCGAGGAGGAGGAAGCGGACGATCTGCTCGAAGCCGTCGAACTCGAGTTGCGCAAGCGTCGATTCAACAAGGCGATCCGGCTCGAGGTGGCCGAGGCGATCGGTGACGAGCTGCTCGAACTGCTGATCCGCGAACTCGAGATCGACCCCCGCAACGTCTCGCGTCACCGGGCGATGCTCGACCTGAGCTGCCTGTGGCAGCTGCACGGGATCGACCGGCCCGAACTGAAGGATCGTGCCTGGCCGCCCGTGACGCCGGGGCGCCTCTTCCTCGCCGAGGGAACCGACCGTCCGATCTTCTCGGTCATGCGCGATCGGGCGGTGCTGATGCACCACCCCTACGAGAGCTTCTCGAGCAGCGTCGAGGTGTTCCTCGAGCAGGCGGCCGACGACCCGAGGGTGCAGTCGATCAAGATGACCCTGTACCGGGCCGGCGGCGACAGCCCGGTCATCCAGAGCCTGATCCGCGCCGCCGAGCGCGGCAAGCAGGTCGCCGTGCTGGTCGAGCTCAAGGCGCGGTTCGACGAGGCCAACAATGTGCAGTGGGCCAAGCACCTCGAGCGCGCCGGCGTCCACGTGGTGTACGGCATGCTCGGGCTCAAGACACATTCGAAGGTGATCCTCGTCGTGCGTGACGACGGAGATCAGCTGCGACGGTACTGCCACATCGGTACAGGCAACTACAACTCGAAGACGGCTCGCCTGTACGAGGATCTCGGCTTCCTCAGCTGCGACAACGAGATCGGCGCCGACGCGACACAGCTGTTCAACCACCTCACCGGTTACAGCCGCAGCGAGGACTACCGCACCCTGCTCGTCGCGCCCCGAGATCTCAAGCGACAGCTGATCGCGCTCATCGAACACGAGGCGACGTTCGGTACCGAGGGTCGGATCACGCTCAAGTGCAACTCGATCGCCGACTTCGCGATCGTCGACGCCCTCTACGCGGCGAGCGAGGCGGGGGTCCAGATCGACGGCGTCGTGCGCGGGATCTGCACGATCCGAGCCGGTGTTCCCGGGCTGTCCGACAACGTCAGGGTGCGGAGCATCCTGGGCCGGTATCTCGAACACAGTCGGGTCTACCGATTCGGTCACGGCGACGCCGACGACGGCCCGATGTACCTGATCGGTTCGGCCGACCTGATGCCTCGAAATCTCGATCGCCGGGTCGAGGTGCTGGTGCCGATCGACCATCCGAAGCATCGAGAGTGGCTCGACCAGGTGCTCGAGTTCGATCTCGCCGACGACATCGTCCGGTGGGAGCTGCAAGCCGACGACACCTGGCTCCGCTGTGGACCGCTGGACTCTTTCGAGCCCGATGCCCAGGAGCGGATGTATCGCTGGGCGGTCGAACGCCAACACCAGAGCCGGCGCTGAACCGCTGGGGCCCGGCCCGGCGTTGACGTCGACGTGAACGGCACCTGAACACACCCTGCTCACGGCGCCGCGACCGCCGCCGGAGTGTTCAACTGTCGTTCACCTCGACGGCCCCGGGCCGTTCATGTTGCCGTCGTAGCGTCCGCATCGTGACGTCGAACCGACGTCACCTCGTGAACGTGTGGAACGGAGAGTCAACGTGAGCATCTCGCCCAAGCGAACGATCGCCGTCGCGATCACCGCCTCACTCGTCCTGGCAGCCTGCGGGGGCGGCGACGACGACGGCGGCGATGCCGAGTCGACCACCGATGCCGCAGCCGACGCACCTGCCGACGGCAGTCTGCCCGCCGGCAACGTGTTCGTGTCGGGCTCGTCGACCGTCGAGCCGATCTCGATCCGTGTCGGCGAACTGGCCGGCGAACTCTCCGGCGGCGAGCTCGCCGTGGTCGTGGAGGGTCCTGGCACCGGCGATGGTTTCAAGAAGTTCTGTGCAGGAGATTCGGACATCTCCGATGCGTCGCGAACGATCAAGGAGTCCGAGGCCGAAGCCTGTGCAGAGTCGGGAGTCGACTACGTCGAGCTCGAGATCGCGATCGACGGCCTGTCGGTGCTGACGAACCCCAACAACTCGGCGGTCGACTGTCTCGACATCCCGTCGCTCTACGCGTTGCTCGGGCCGGAGTCGGAGGGTTTCGCGACGTGGGCCGACGCAGCGGCGCTCGGCGCCGAGGTCGGCGCCGCCGGGCCCTTCCCCGATGCCCCGTTGGACGTGTTCGGGCCGGGTGAGGAGTCGGGGACCTACGACACGTTCGTCGAGTTCGCCATCGAGGACCTCGCGACCGAACGGGTGGGCGAGGACAGCGTCTTCACCCGCGCCGACTACAGCAGTTCGGGGAACGACAACTTCATCATCGAGGGCATCACCGGATCCGACACGAGTCTCGGGTGGGTCGGCTACTCGTTCTACGCCGGCAACGCCGATTCGCTGAAGGCCGTCGGCGTCGACACCGGTGACGGCTGCATCACGCCGTCGGAGGAAACGATCGCCGACGGGTCCTACGGCTTCTCGCGCAGCCTCTACATCTACGTCAACACCGGCAAGGCTGCCGAGAATCCTGCCCTCGCCGCATTCGTCGACCTCTATCTGTCCGAGGAGGGTCTGGCCACCGTCAGCGAAGCCGGCTACGTCGACCTCCCCGCGGACCGCATCGAAGCCACCCGTTCGGCGTGGAACGGCTGACCCCCCGCCCGGTCTGGGCCGCACGCCCCGACCGGGCGGCCGATCACACCTCGTCATGCTGACCGTCGACGACCTCCAGGGCAGTCGGAAGCAGCGCCGCCGTGAACGCACGATGCGCGTCGTGTTCCGGAGCGCCGCCGTCACCACGATCCTCATCAGCCTGCTGATCGTCTTCGTGTTGGCGCGCGGAGCGGTCGACTTCCTCGGCGAGATCGACTGGGATGTCTCGAAACTCGTCGACAGCGGCTGGTTCCCGCGCCGCGAGCGGTTCGACGTTCGCACGATCGTGACCGGCTCCGTGGTCATGGGTGCCGTCTCGATGGTGGTGGCGGTGCCCTTCGGGCTCGGAACGGCGATCTACCTGTCGGAGTACGCACGTCCTCGTGTCCGACAGATCGTGAAGCCGATCATCGAGGTGCTCGCCGGAATTCCCTCGGTGATCGTCGGGTACTTCGTGATCCGTTTCGTGGCCCCCGAGATCGTCAGCCCGATCTTCAACCCGTCCAACGAACGCAACATGCTCGCCGCAGGGCTCGGCATCGGCATCCTGGTGATCCCGATCATGGCCTCGATCAGTGAGGACGCACTTCGTGCGGTACCCGCTTCGCTGCGTGAGGCGAGCTACGGCGTCGGCGCCCGCAAGTTCGCCACGGTGACCCGCGTCGTGCTCCCGGCCGCGGTGTCGGGTCTCGTCGCGGCGTTCGTCATCGCGGTCTCCCGGGCGATCGGCGAGACCATGGTGGCCACCATGGTCGGTGGTTTCGACGGAGCCGGTCAGTTCTCCGGATACGCGCCGACCAATCCGGGCCTGTCGATGACCGCTGCGATGACCAACGCCGCCGGTGGTACCGACCAGGACGTCGGCGGCGCCTCGTTCGAGGTGCTCTACTTCGTCGGCATCCTGCTGTTCCTGATCACACTCGCGCTCAACGTGTTGGGCAGCCGTTTCGTCAACCGCGTCCGGCAGCAGTACTGATGTCGAAGACGACCCCCATCACGTCTGCGCCCAGTGCCGGCCGAACCGGGGCGGTCCGCGACGGCCTGACTCGCTCGCACCGTGACGTCGCGGGAGCGGTGATGCTGGTGACGCTGCTCGCGTGCCTCCTGCTGACGCTGGCGATCCTGACCGCCTTGCTCGCCCAGGTGTTCGGCGAGGCGACGCCGCTGCTCGCCGAGCGTGGGACCGACTTCGTCACCTCCCCGATCGGCAGCGACCCCGACAGGCTCGGCGTCTGGTCGGGCCTGTTCGGCTCGGTCGTCATCGGGTTGACCGTCGCGATCGTGGCGATTCCGCTGGGCGTCGCCGCAGCGATCTATCTGGAGGAGTACGCGTCGACCACGTCCCGTGTCACCAGCACGATCATGGTGAACATCAGGAACCTGGCCGGGGTCCCGGCCGTGATCTACGGCGTGCTCGGCTTCATCATCTTCACGCAGTGGCTCGCACCCCTGACCGGAGGCAAGTCGGCGATCGCCGCCGGCCTGACGATGTCGGTGCTCGTGCTCCCGATCGTCGTCATCACCGCGATGGAGGCGATCCGGGCGGTCCCTCGCGGCATCCGCGACGCCGGCTACGGGGTCGGCGCCTCTCGTTGGGAGGTCATCCGCGACCACGTGGTGCCCTACGCGGCACCCGGCATCCTCACCGGCATCGTGTTGTCGATCGCCCGGGCACTCGGCGAGGCGGCGCCGCTCATCATCATCGGCGCCGTCACCGGCCTGCTCCCGGACACCTCACTGACGGGCTTCTTCACGGCGCTCCCGATCCTCATCTATCAGTGGACGGGTCGGCCACAGCCGCCCGGCAGCGAGTTCGCGTTCACCGAGAGCGCCGCTGCCGCCGGCGTGGTGCTCCTCGTCATCGTCTTCACCTTCAATGTCGTGGCGATCCTGCTGCGGCAACGATTCGAACGTCGTCGGGCTGGGGCCTGACCGATCCCAGGAGTACCGTGATGTCCAATGCCGCACCCCTCGCACCAGTGCCGTCCGACGCAGACACGATGAGCACCCGGACCGCGCTCGCGCCGGCCCCGGCGCCCACGGCCCCCGTCTTCGGTCTGCGTGACGTCAGCGTCTTCTACGGTGGCTTCCGCGCCGTCCGCGACGTGAGCATCGATGTCGCCGGCAACGAGATCACCGCGTTCATCGGCCCGTCGGGTTGCGGGAAGACCACCGTGCTCCGCTCGCTCAACCGGATGAACGACTTCATCGAGACCGCTCGTGTCGAGGGCCTGATCGAGTACCAGGGTGTCGATCTCTACGACCCCGCCGTCAACGCGACCGAGGTCCGTCGGCGAATCGGCATGGTGTTCCAGAAGCCGAACCCGTTTCCGAAGTCGATCTACGACAACGTCGCGTATGGCCCACGGCTGTCGGGTATCAGGAAGCGCGACCAGCTGGATCCGATCGTCGAGCGCGCGCTGCGCGGCGCGGCGCTCTGGGACGAGGTCAAGGATCGCCTCAAGGATTCGGGTCTCGGGCTCTCCGGTGGCCAGCAACAGCGGCTGTGCATCGCCAGAGCGATCGCGGTCGAACCCGACGTGATCCTGATGGACGAGCCCTGCTCCGCACTCGATCCGATCGCCACCGGACGCATCGAGGATCTGATGCAGGAGATCAAGGATCGGTACACGTTGGTGATCGTGACCCACAACATGCAGCAGGCCGCGCGGGTCAGCGACCGCACGGCGTTCTTCACCACCGAGGTGAACCCCGAGAGCGATCGCCGCACGGGCACGTTGGTCGAGTTCGACGCGACCGACAAGATGTTCTCCAACCCCTCCGACGAGCGGACCGAACACTACGTGACGGGGCGATTCGGATGACCCACGAGCTGCGTCCCGAATTCCACGGCGACATCGACGCGATTCGCCAGTCGATCGCCCATCTCGGGTCGGGCGTCGTCGAGCTGATCCCCCGTGTCACCGAGATCCTGCTCGATCAGGATCTCGACGGCGCCGAGCGCGTGATCGTCGCCGACGACGAGTTCGATGCCGAATCGCTCGACACCGAGGAACGGGCGCTCAAACTGCTCGCGCTCCAGGCGCCGGTCGCCGGTGATCTCCGCCAGGTCGCCGCGGCGCTCAAGCTGGCACCCGAGATCGAACGCTCGGCCGACCTGTGCTGCAACATCTGCAAAGCAGCGCGCCGGATCTATCCGCACGACCTCAACCCGAAGCTCCGTGGCACCGTCCAGAAGCTCAGCGATCAGGCTCAGTCCGAGTACCGAGCTGCGATCGAGGCGTACCTCGCCGTCGATGACGCCCGCGCGGCCGCGCTCCCCGACATGGACGATCATCTCGACGAGCTGCATCGCCACTTCGTCCAGCAGATCTTCGAGACCCATGCCGGCGAACAGCTCGAGCTCCAGGTCGCGGTGCAGCTCGCGATGGTGGCCCGGTTCTACGAGCGACTCGGCGATCACGCGGTCAACATCGCCGACAAGGTCCGGTACATCGCAACCGGCTGGATGCCCGAACACGACAGCGCCGCACGACACCACGCCCGCATCGCAGGGGCCGGTGGCGGCGGTCCCGGGGAGGACTGAGATGTGGATCACGGTCGTGGCCGTCGCGGTCGCTGCGTCCGGTCTGGGGTGGGTCGCGGGTCGGCGCCGACAGCACCCCGAGTCGCCTCCCACGAGGCCGACGACTCCACCCGAACCGCTGGTCGGCGAAGTGCTCGATGCGCTGCACTTCGGTGTGGCCGTCAGCGGGCGCGACGGTCGCCATGAGTTCAAGAACGCGGCCGCGCGCGAGGTCGCACGCACACACGCAGGCGTGTTGATCGACGACGCCATCCGTCGGCACCTCGCCCGCGGACTCGTGGGCATCACGAGCGAGGAGGTCGTCGAGTTGCACGGCCCCCCGGCCGAGGTGTTCATCGTGCGTTCGGTGGCACTGCCGAGCGGGGGATCCGTGTCGTTCGTCGAGGATGTCTCCGAGCGTCGCCGGACCGAACGGATGCGCACCGACTTCATCGCGAACGTCTCGCACGAGCTACGGACTCCGATCGGAGCTCTGTCGGTGCTCGCCGAGACGCTCGTCGACGCCGACGACCGAGAGGTCGTGCGCCGGATCGTCGGCCGGATGCAGGGAGAGGCCGAACGGGCGTCGCGCACGATCGACGACCTGCTCGAGCTGTCCGAGATCGAGTCCGGCTCGGAACGCGACTTCGGCCCGGTCCGGCTCGGCGACGTCGTTCGCGACTCGGTGGGTCGTGTCGCCGAGCTCTCGGCACGGAACGAGATCGCGATCTCGATGCTCGACCCGGTCGACGGCGACGGTCCCCGGGCCGAGGGCCTCGTGGTGCGCGGCGACGCCGGGAAGCTGGTGTCGGCGGTGGGCAACGTGGTCGAGAACGCGGTGAAGTACAGCGATCCGGGTGACGTCGTGCAGGTGCGCGTCCGGGGGACCGAGGGCTGGGGTGAGGTGGTGGTCGCCGACGAGGGGCGAGGCATCCCACGCCAGGACCTCGACCGGATCTTCGAGCGGTTCTACCGGGTCGATCGTGCACGCAGTCGGGCCACGGGCGGCACCGGACTCGGTCTGTCGATCGTTCGGAACATCGCCAACCTGCACGGTGGTTCGGTGGCGGTCGACTCGGTCGAGGGAGCGGGGACGACATTCGTCCTGCGGCTGCCGCTGATCGACGACGCGGCCGACGTGGCGCCCGGCGACAGCGACGGCATGCGGACCGACGACGAGGAGATCGCGTGAACCCGCCGCGGATCCTCGTGGTCGAAGACGAGGAGAGCTTCGTCGACGCGCTCCAGATCAGCCTGTCGAGGGAGGGGTTCGAGGTCGACGTGGCCACCGACGGGCGGATGGCGATCGAACAGTTCGAACGTGTCGCACCCGATCTGGTGCTCCTCGACCTGATGCTGCCGGAGCTGTCGGGTGTCGATGTCTGCCGTCGGATCCGCGCCACCAGCGCCGTGCCGATCATCATGGTGACGGCGAAGGCGAGCGAGATCGACACGGTGGTCGGGTTGGAGGTGGGTGCCGACGACTACGTCGCGAAGCCGTATCGAATCCATGAGTTGATCGCTCGCATCAGAGCCCTCCTCCGACGAACCGCGCAGGATTCGGCCGGAGAGGTCGACACTCACGACGGCAACGAGATCCGGGTCGGCGGGGTCGGTCTCGACCCTGAGGAACACCGGGTCACGGTCGACGGGGTCGAGGTCATGTTGCCGCTCAAGGAGTTCGAGGTGTTGCGACTCCTGCTGACCAACGCCGGCAGGGTCCTGACGCGCGAGATCCTGATCGATCGCGTCTGGGGGACGGACTACGTCGGCGACACGAAGACCCTCGACGTGCACATCAAGCGACTGCGATCGAAGGTCGAGCACGCGCCGGGCGCACCCCGCCGGATCCTGACCATCCGCGGGGTCGGCTACAAGTACGACCGCCCGTCGACCGAGGCCCGCTGACCTCGCCCGGCATCTCCGACCCGGTCAGGGGTCAGGACCACCAACGCGTACGATCGACGCGTGAGCGGTCACGAGCGATCGAGGTTCCAGCGCCTCGCGTTCACCCACGCGGCGATGATGGGTGGCGAGGCCGCGATGGTCGTGGCGCTCGCCGACTCGTTCTTCTTCGACGTCGACCCGAACGGCGCCCGCTCGAAGGTGCTCGGGTTCCTGCTCGTGAGCTTCCTGCCGTTCCTGCTCGTCGCGCCGATGATCGGGCCGCTCATCGACCGGGTCCGGGGTGGCCGGCGCCTGATCGTGCAGATCGTCGCCGCGTCCCGCATCGTCCTGCAGCTCCTGATGATCCAGTTCATCGACGACATCGCGCTCTTCCCACTGGTGTTCGTGGCGCTCGTGTTGCAGAAGACCTACCTGGTGTCGAAGTCGGCGCTGGTGCCGGCCGTGGTCCGCAGCGACACCGAACTGGTCGAGGCCAACTCCAAGCTCGGGCTGATCGCAGGGGTCGCCGGCACGGCAGCCGTGATGCCGGCGGTGGTACTCCAGGTCGGCGTCGGCACGTCCGCGACGCTGCTGTACGGCGCCGCGGTGTTCGGCGTCGCCCTGTTCGAGTCGTTGCAGCTCCCACGGGAGCTCGTGATCCGACCCGACGAGCCGTCGGCGGCGAGCGTCGAGGCGACCACCACCAGCCTGCAGTTGGCCTGGGTCGCGATGCTGATCCTGCGCGGCACCGCCGGCTTCATGCTCTTCCACCTCGCGTTCCTGTTCCGTGGTGAGCCCGACGAACGGTTGCTGCTCGGTGCCGCTGTCGCGTTGTCGTCGGTGGGCACGATGATCGGCAACGCGTCGGCGCCGCGGATGCGCCGACGGATCCACGAGGAGCGGATGATCACGCTCGCACTCGGCTTGCCGGCCGCGGCCGGTCTCGCCGGCGCCGTGTTCGGCGGGGCGCGCGCCGGGATCGCACTCGCCGCGATCGTCGGGTTCTCGGCCGCGATCTGCAGGCTGTCGTTCGAGAGCATCGTGCAACGCGACGGACCGGAGACGAACCGCGGTCAGGCCTTCGCTCGTTTCGAGACGCGCTTCCAACTGGCGTGGGTGATCGCCGCGGTCCTGCCGGTGCTGCTCGAGATTCCAGGCAGCGTCGGGTACCTGCTGGTGGGCGCGGTCTGCGCTGCGGCCGTGGTGAACTACGTGGCCGGGATCAGAGCACCGGCACCGAGCCCGGTCACTCGCCGCTGACGCGGGCGATCCAGAGACCCGGTGCCTCGAGCTCGCTCGGGGTCGGCATCGAATCGGGAAGATCGAGGATGCGCGTCAGGCCGGTTTCCCCGACGCGGTCGACGACACCCTGGACGAACGACTTGCCGCGCATCACCTGGTCTTCGCCGACCCGGATGCCCAACAGACGCTCGACGAACAGGTCGTCGGGTGTGCTGCTCGACCGTTGACGGCGGACCGCTTCGGCGATCCGCAGGGCGTCACCGCCGATGACGCGGACGGCCACGGCGTCGACCACCCAGTCGGTGTAGCCGACGACGGCTGCGACGGCGGCGTCCAAGCGGGGCTGGAGCTCGCGTTGGGCCGGCGACTCGACAGCGCCGAGCAGGATCTCCGGGTCGGAGAACGCCTGCTGGAGCGCCTGCATGGGGTCGTCGCCGCCGCCGAGGGCATCGGCACCACCGAGTTTGTCGGCGATCGCCGACGGATCGGGCTGGAAGCCGCCGACGTGGGCACGCACCAGTTCGGTGAGTTCGCGTCGAAGGTGGGGGATCGACAGGATCCGGTAGCCCGAGAGCTCGTGGGCGACCACCCAGAGACGCATCTCGTCGAGCGGGATCCCCCACTCCGCTGCGAACTCGTCGATCGTCCGACCGACGAGCACGACCTCGTGTCGTTCGCGGGGGATCGGGAGATCGAAGAGCCCGAAGACCCGCTGCGACAACGTGCCCACCATGGAACCGACCGACATGCCCATCATGGCGGGTGCCATCATCCGGTTGAGTCCGGCCATCATCTGCATCATCGGATCGGCCGACTCGTCGGTCGTGCCGCCGGGGTCCTGCTGCCCGAGCGAGGTGGCCATGTCGGTGAACAGGGGCCGGTAGGCGTCGAGGGTCTCGGCGGCCCACTGGCTGCGGGTGACGACCCGCGGTTCGGGGAACGTGGTGTCGGTGCCGATGACGTCGTTGACGTGCATGCCGGCGATCCGAGCGAGGTCGGTGAAGGCGATCCGCACGGCCGGGTCGACGTTGTGTTCGGTCTCCCCTTGGGTCGCGCCCAGCATGGCGAATTGTCGGGCGGCGTCCCAGTTGAGTGGACCTTGGCCCTCGAGCACCTTGGCCAGGTCGCCGAACATCGGGAACGCGGCGAACGGGTTGCTCATCGCGTCGTCCGGACGCTCGTCGTCGCGGTCGTCGTTCGGCAGGTCGTCAGGGCCATCGGCCATGGCATCGATGCTACGGGTCGCCGACTGGTTTGCGGCGCCGGCGCACTAGCGTCGCAGCGTGGCCGCAGCGATGCTCGACTCCCCGCGACGCCGGGTCTACGTGCGTGGCGTGCGTGGCCATCTCGGATGGCGGGTGGCCGACGAACTCTCGACGGTCGACGACTTCGAGGTGGTCGTCGCGTCGGGTGACGCCCCGGCGACGCCCGACATGGCGACGTTCGACACGATCGTCGACGTCGGCATGGCGGATCACGACGTGTTGGGCCAGCGCGGTGCGAGCGTCACCTCGGGCGCGACCGAGTTGCTCAACGATGCGACGTTCCTCGGCGCCACCCACCTCGTGGTGCTGAGTTCGGCCATGGTCTACGGCGCACTCGCGAACAATCCCGTCCCGCTGACCGAGGCGGCGGTGCTCCGGCCCGACCCCAGCTTCGTGTACGCGCGGCAGCTCGCGGCCGCGGAGGAGACGATCGACTCATGGCGCGTGGCCGGGGCCGATCGATCGGTGTCGATGTTGCGTCCGGCAGTGCCGATCTCGGCCGACGGGACAGCGTCGCTCGCACGGGCGCTGACCGCCGGGTACGGCCAACCGTTCGGCGAGGCCGAACCGGACGCCCAGTTCGTCCACCACGACGACATCGCCTCGGCGGTCGCACTCGCCGTCACCGACGAGCTGGACGGCGTGTTCAACGTGGCCCCCGACGGGAGCATCCCGGGCGAGCGCGTCAGGGCGCTCACGGGGCAACGCTTCCGGCTGCCACTCCCCGCGCGGGTCGCCGACGTGGTCGGAGCGCTCCGGTGGCGGTTCCAGCGTGGTCCGATCCCGCCCGGCCTCCGCTCGTACACCCGGGCGTCCTGGGTGGTCGCGAACGACAAACTGCGCGCCGCCGGCTGGCAGCCGACGGTCACGAACGAGCAGGCCTTTGTCGAAGGGACCGAGGCCAAGTGGTGGACGATGGTGACGCCGAAGCGACGTCAGGAGCTGTCACTCGGCGCGATGATCGGAGGTGCGGTGATCCTGGGGGCGGCCGCAGCGGTCACGGGACGACGCTGGTGGCGGCGTCGAGCTGCGGGTTGATCTCGATCAGACGCAGATCCTCGCCGCCCGATCGACTGCACAGCCCCACGAGGTGACCGTCGTCGTCGAGGACGGCGGTGCCCTCCTCCACGGCCAACGTGCCGACGTCGTCGTACGCGACCGTGATCGGTGGAGCGGCCATCACCGTCACCATCTCGCCGGAGCGGGGGCGGTGACGGGCGATCGTATGCCCGGGTTCGATCGTGGCCAGGGCCACGATCACGGCATCGTCGGATGCCGTCACGATCGATCCGGCGGACTGGCGACCCGACGGGAGCCGCACGTCGACGACCATCCGGCGCATGTCGACGAGGCTGGCCCGGGTCACGATCGCGAACCGTCCGTCGCCGATCGGGGTCGCGAGCACGACGGCGCTCTCACCACGAAGCCCGATCCGCTCGGTCGCGCCCGGCGCCAATACTGCCGTGGCAGCGGAGCTGATCGACACAGGCGTCGTGCTCGCACTGATCGCGATCGGTGACTCGGACCGCTTCGGCGTGATCGTCATCATCAGCAGGCCGACGGCGAGCAATCCCATCGTCCCGGTCGTGATCGCCAGTGCCCGCGCCCTGTGACCCGAGGGCTCGGCGCGCAGCACGGCCCGCTCTTCGGCCGCGAGCTCGGACGGATGCCGCCAGGTTCGTTCATGAGGGGGGAGGGGTCCGCTCTCCACAGGGACGAGATCGTAGTGAAGACGCAACGGAAGCGGACGTCGCGCGCCATCGGCGCACGGCTACGATGCCGATGTGGAAGCACCCGATACCGGCGACGAGTGGCTCGGTCTCACCGACGCCGAGTTGCCGATCGGCGAGATGTACCGGTGGTGCGTCCGACCCGACTGTGGTGCGGTGGTCCTGTTCAGCGGCACGGTGCGTGATCATGCCGAGGGTCGAGACGACGTGACCCACCTCGAGTACGAGGCGTACGACGAGATGGTCGTGCCGAAGCTCGACGAGATCGTCGCCGAGACCCGTGCCCGGTGGCCCGACGTCGGCCGGATCGCCCTCGTCCACCGCGTCGGCCGGCTCGAGCTCGGCGAGAGTTCGGTCGTCGCCGCCGTCTCGTCGCCGCACCGTCCGGAGGCCTTCGCCGCGGCCAGGTTCGCGATCGATGCGCTCAAGGTGTCGGTGCCCGTGTGGAAGCGGGAGGTCTGGGACGGGGGTTCCGACTGGGGGACCAACGCCGCCGACCTCGTCGCCGCTGCCGAGGTCCGATCACCGTCCGGCAAGGGTCGCTCCGAATGAGTCCCACGACGATCCTCGTGCTGATCGTGGTGGCCGTCGTGGTCGTGATCGCGCTGGCGATCGCACGATCGCGCCGATCGAACGACGGTGTCGACTCCTTCCGACGCCAGATCGACGCCTTGTCGCCCGAGGCGCGTCGACCGGTCGTCGACCAGGTCCAGAACGCCGCCGGGCGCACGGCGAGCGACGATGATGCCGACGTCGACGTCGACGACATCGTCGACGACGACGAGGATGGTGCGCGTGGCACGTGACCTCGCGATCGACCTCGGGACCGCCAACACACTCGTCTACATGAAGGGTCGGGGGATCGTGCTGAACGAGCCCTCGGTCATCGCCCTCAACCGCCAGACCGGCGAGGTGCTGGCGACGGGCCGCGAGGCGTGGCAGATGATCGGCCGCACGCCCGGTTACATCGTCGCGGTGCGACCGCTGCGCGGCGGCGCGATCACCGACTTCGAGATCACCGAACGCATGATCCGACTGCTGCTCCAGCGGGTGGGCGTGTCGCGCTTCACGCGGCCGAAGGTCGTCATCTGTGTCCCGTCCGCGATCACCGAGGTCGAGCGCCGCGCGGTCACCGACGCAGCACGTCGGGCCGGGGCCGCCGACGCGAACCTGATCGAGCAGCCGATGGCGGCGGCGATCGGCGCCGACCTGCCGATCGACGAGCCGGTCGGCAACATGGTGATCGACATCGGTGGTGGCACCAGTGAGACCGCGGTCATCAGCCTGGGCGGGATCGTCGCACTCGAGGCGGTGCGTGTCGGGTCGTTCGACATCGATGCCGCGATCCAGAACTACATCCGTCGCGAGCACGGCATCGCCGTGGGCGAGCGCACGGCCGAGGAGATCAAGATGGCGATCGGGTCGGCCGACCCGACACCGCAGGAGTCACAGGCCGAGGTGCGCGGGCGCGACCTGATGAGCGGACTCCCCAAGACCGTGATCCTGACCCCCGAAGAGGTCCGATACGCGATCGAGGACGTCGTATCGTCGATCGTGTCCTCGGTGATCCGATGTCTCTCCAAGGCGCCGCCCGAGTTGTCCCAGGACTTCCTCGTGCGTGGCATGTACCTGGTGGGCGGTGGTGGCCTGTTGCGAGGTCTGGCGGAGCGGATCGAGCGTGAGACCGAGGTGCCGGTGCGCATGTCGAACGTGCCGCTCGAAGCCGTTGTCCTGGGTGCCGGGCACGTCATCGAGCACTACGACGCGCTCAAGAACATGTTCATGGGCGTCCGCCGCTGAGTCTGGCTGACCGGGCGGCGCCGGGGTGG
>Ga0055584_100002109_pt1 | contig 19622 bp, 13 predicted proteins | sample OSDHelmetaG_FD_58716 | JGI IMG/M metagenome (GOLD analysis project Ga0055584, IMG submission 58716) | Pelagic marine sediment microbial communities from the LTER site Helgoland, North Sea, for post-phytoplankton bloom and carbon turnover... | ecosystem: Environmental > Aquatic > Marine >... | reverse complement strand
CGCCTTTACAAGGGGCTAATAGCATGAATGAAGACGAGAAATACTTCTTCGATATAAATGGTTATATCGTGGTGCCCAACGTGCTCACGGCGGAGGAAATATCGGCGGCCAACGCGGCAATTGACCACTATGCCGAGCGGATTCACGAACGCAGCGGCGAACAGTCGCTCTCCGGTGGTTCGCCCGCGCTCAAAGGCGAGACCGGGCGCGGTGACTTAGGCGGTGCACTCAGTTGGGAAAAACCCCACTGCAACCCCTTCCGCGCCATGCTCGCCCATCCGACACTCGTGCCCTACATGCACGAGATCCTCGGCCAGGGCTTCCGCCTCGACCACAATCTCGGTATCATCACCATGCGCAAAGGCGCCGAAGGGCACGTGCTGCACGGTTCCTCCGGACCAGGTTTCGACCCGCACCAATACTATATTTTTAAAAACGGACGCATGCACAACGGCCTGACTGTCGCCGCCTGGCAGTTGGCCGATATAAACCCTGGCGACGGCGGCCTCTGCGTCATACCCGGCAGCCACAAAGGCAATTACCCCTGCCCACAGAAACTGCGTCACTACGAGCACTACCGAGAACTAGTCAAACAAATCACGTGTAAGGCCGGCGACGTCATCCTCTTCACCGAAGCGCTGACGCACGGCACCTTGCCGTGGACATCGGCTAGCGATCGGCGCACCGCGCTCTTCCGCTACTCGCCCGGCAATATGGCCTACGCCAACAACTACAACTGGCCGGAAGCTATGTTGGAGGGCATGAGCAAAGAGCAGCGCGCCGTGTTGGAGCCGCCATATCACCTGCGTTTAGAAAGACCTGTGCTGGAATAAGCGGTGTCCACGCCAGACATCGTGCATTTCTCGATCGCTAGATGTTATGAGCATGGGCGCCTAGTACACCACAGTGGCCGACCTCACGGCCACACCATTTCCCGCCGCCGCCCCAAGATCGACGCGCAATAAATAAATTCCGGGGGCTACCAATTGGCCATTCATATCGCGCCCAGACCAGCGATACACCGCGTGCGTGCCGTCACTCTCATCCTGCATCTGCGCAACGCGCCGTCCCGATACATCATAAACGCCGACCTGGTGGCTCACAGCATCCAGCTTGAAGACGACGAAGTGTAGCTCGAGCTCGTCATTAATCCCATCTCCATTAGGCGTCAATGTTTCTGCAACCAACTTTAGATCGCCAATAAGCTCATTGCTGCCGACGAGGTCGGGCAGGAACACCACATCTCCGCGTCGCTCAGCGGCCTCGACGGACTGCCATAAACCCGGGCGCTCTGCGTGTCCGACTTCGGCGCTGAACACGGCGGCATTGTGCAACACGCGCGAAGTGAAGCTCAGTTCCAAAGAATCTGCCAAGACCACGCGCGGCAAGACAACCAGCAGGGAATCGCCGGCGACCTCTACCCGGTCGGGCACTGCATCCTCGCCGCCGACGCGCAGGTCAATATCGCGAGCAGCTACCAACCCCCCTGCCGACGACAGCCGCATGAGGTTAAAACCGCTGTCTTCTGACCCGGCACTAGCCCACATGGTATACGTGAATCGAGTCTCCGTATTCGGCCGAGTATTACGTGGCAAAATCCGACCTCTGGCCTCCTGCACTAACGCGTCTTCAAACTCTACGGCCAACGAGCGCAAGAGCGGGGCAGCCTGGGGATCGTCCGTAGAGAGAATCGTCTCTAACTGAACGAAACGGCGCGGACTTTCCGACTTAAATTGCTCACCGGAGAGCTGGTATACATTGCTCCAATTACTCCAGTCCGTCCCGACGACCACCGCCGTGTCGATCCTTCCCTTTAGCACAGCCGGCAGACTGCTGTAGCGCGTCTCGGTAATCTCTGCACCGATCTTATCATAAAATGTGTACTCCTCGATCAGCGTGCTGCCCGAGCGCGAGCGCAGCTGCAAACGCGTCGCGGGCGGAAGATCTGCGTCCCAGTGCAGTGCTTTAATCGCCTTCGGTTTGCCGTCGCCAACCACCTGTCCCAGATCGATAAAACCGGAGCGCAATATCACCTGTGCCGGGTATCCCGCCGAAAAAAGCATCAACTCGGGCATGCGGGCAAACCACTCCCTATTCGTCAGAAACCCGTGCCAAAACAAGTAGCGCACCTTGCGCGGGGCAAAGAAATAGCGAAAGTGGCGTTTATTCAGCCAAACGTCACCCGCTTCTGACCCCTCTGTAATTAGCCGCGTATAGTCCACCGCCCCCGAAGTCGTACGACGACCGTCTGAATACAAAAAAGAAAAACCCGTGCCCGCATTGCGCACAGAAGACCCGGACGCTCCTTCTCCCGGATCCGTAAAATAGACGAAAAGTTCGTCCAACCAGAACTCCGCCCCCAGGTCCATCTCCCACCACAACCCCTCGCCCTTCCAGCCCGTCGTTGCCTTGTAGGTCGTAAACTTGCTGACATAGGTATTCATATTGCCGTCGACCATACCTTGGGCATCGCGCACGACCAAACCCGTATTAATGGCGCCGCCGCGTCCCAAGAGCCCCAAAGAAATATTGTCACCGACCCCATCCACTTCGACTTCGGCCAAACCCACGCCGGCGCGGTGCTCATCGATGCCAATGCGGATATACTGCACCGCGCGGTAATTCGATTCGCGCGCCAGGTCTAGCTCTAGCCCCACATCCAATACGCGCGTCGTATCCTTGCGCCCACTAAGCTCGATCAACAGCTCTTTCTCCACATTGGGCAAGGTCGTCTGGTAGACCGGTTCAAAACGAAAAATATCATTGCGCGTATTTATCGTGGCTCCCGTCGCGACGTAGACCGTAAACTGACGCAACGGCCGCGCGCCCTCCTCATCGGGAAAACGCAGGTGAATCTGCCGCGCCAATACCACCCGCCCCAAATCGATTTCCACCTCCCACTTCGCCAGCGGGTCGTCCGGGTCGGGCTGCCAATAGCTAAGGGGATCTTCATCTATAATGCGGAAGGCCGTCTCGGGGCGGGAGCCAGCGCGCCAAATGCCGCCGCGGACCTGTTCTCGCGTCAGCGTCTGATGCACAAAATTGCCGGCGTCACGCAAGGGATCAATATTCTTGCGAAATTTGACCATCTCAACCTGACCTACCTCGTTGACCTCGACAAGCCCTGTCGGCAGCTCCCACTTAGACCACTTTTCAGCAGAATCAAAAAAATAGCGTTCGGCTATACTCGTCGTGGGGATAGACATTATAAAAAACAGCAAGGGTATAAGAAGCTGCATGGCCTCTCCCTATTAGTAAGCGATACCGATGGGCCGCAGGTGGCGCACCGTGCGCAACTCGGCCTGCAGTTCAATACCAGCCAAGTAGAGCCCAGGTGCTATGCTGTGCCCCAGCCCATCACGCCCGTCCCAACGCGCCGTCTGGGGGCCGGCCTGCTGCGCCTCAATCGCCACTCGCATCAGCAGTCGACCCTGTAGATCGTAGACCACCCATTCCACCGGAATCGGGTCGGGCAGTAAAAAGAGATCGTAATCCACCACCAATTCATCGTTTATACCATCGCCATTGGGGGTAAATACTCCTGCTGAGAATCGCAGCCCCCTCACAAAACCCAGCGCGTCATCGGCTCCACCGAGCACGCGCAAATCATTCGTCGACAGGTCTTCACTAACATCGCCGGGCTCAATTGGCTGCGGCAAACTCTCGGTCTGCGAGTCGAAGACCTCGCCGCCAAAAGTTGTCGCGTGTAAAAAGACAGGCGTAGAAAAGACGAGGCGCACCCTTTCGTTATGGTCGCGCGAGATGCGCAGCGGCAGCAGCACCGTCAATTCGTCCTCGCCTTCGACCACGCCTAAGGCCTCGACTTCCACGGGGGGGTCGCCCACTTCTAAGCGCAGAAAATCTGGGCGACTTCCCGTGCGAATCCGCACCCCATCAAAACCGCCCTGCAAGAGATCAAAGTCCGCAGCGATATCGTAGACAAACTCCTCGCGCCGCCCCAGCTGTACCTGGGTAAAACCGCGCGCCGGGCGCATATCACGTAGGCGCGCCACTTCGCCAACCACCCGATCTGCCAGAGGCGGCGACACTTCGACCCACAGCGAATCCAGCTCAATCCAATCGTCGAACGACCGGCTCTGCAGCGAGAGTTGCAGCTGTAAATACGCGCCATTGCGCAGGTCGATGCGCGTTCCAGATTCGCTGATTACATTCGACCAAAAGCTCCAGTTCTCGCTGTCGTATTGCACGGATGCGCGTATCCCGGGTTGGCGATCGAGCAGCAAGTTTCCACCGTTTTCGGGCACGCGCAGCTCATTTTCAAAATACGAGCGCGACACTTCAAACTCCTTGCCCGAATCCGTGTACTCGTGATAGACATTGGGATCGTCGTCGCGACCGACGCGCATTTCGACCTCTAACCAGGCCTCGCCATCTTCCACTTCGACCGCTCGCCCGTCTATTTTTCGCATAATTCGCCCCGACCAGAATATCCGACCAAAATTGACCTCATTAGCGAGGGCGAGGACTTTGCTGCGGTAGAGCGCGCGCTTGGGCACCCCCTGCCCGCTGAGTACGAACTCGGCAATGGTGCCCCTGATGGTATTACTGTCGGTCGTATTTTGCTCGTCGAGCAGCGAGTGATTGCGATTGTAGCGTACGAAGCGCACATACTGCTGGGGGAAACCTATCTCCACCTCCGCATCAAAGTTCTGCGGCACATTGGCAATAAGTGTGCTCAAAGGCACATACCCATTTTCTTCAAGCACCGGATCCGTCTCTTCAGAAATACTCACGGCGAAGGCGGGCACTGAATCTTGACTGAGCGGCACGCCATCGGAGCGCACGCCTTCGGTGGGCGTAACAAAACTGAAGCGCGAAGCGGGAACCGGCACACCTAAATCGATAGTCCAATACCCGTTGCGCGCCGTATTGTAGGTCGAGCGTTTACCGTCGACGTAGAGCGGGCTGACAAAATAGGAAGTCGTATTGACGTTGGTACCGTTTCCATACCAGATGCGCGGCAGATATCCATCTACATAGTCCAACTCGCGCGGATACTTTAGTTCGGACCACCCCACCACGGGCAGAAACATATTGTCTTCCCGATCAAAGTAGATCGGCCGCATGGTATTGTTGGTGCGATCCATCTCAACCATAACGCGGGATGTATCGCTTTCGCTCCACGCCAGACCACTACCGCCGATCTTCCACGACGATATCTGCGCTTTTGCCTGCTGGACACCCAAACCCCATGCCATAACGCAGATCGCCAACGCAGCTCGCACCCATTTATTTGCCATCGCGAATCTCCTCTACCCTCAATCTACTAAAGCCGAAGACCTCATTCAAACAGCAAAGAAAATACATTCATCTCGTGACAAAGAGGTCGCAAAGAAACACATTATAAAGCGTGCCTACTATAAAACGAATTCCCATCATTGCCCTGGTATCTTGGCTGCTCGCCATATCCCCGTGCTCGGCGACGCCTGTATTCGACTTGGCAGACCTCAGCTTGGAAGAGCTGATGAATATCAAGGTCGAACTGGTCGCGCGACGCCCGCAGCGCTTGGCCGAAGTGCCCGCCGCCGCCGCCGTGTTGACAGCGGATGAAATTCGCCGCGCCGGCGCGCGCACCATACCCGACGCCCTACGTCTAGTCCCCGGCGTACAGGTAGCCCGCGTTGATGCCAACAAATGGGCCATTAGCGCACGCGGCTTTAACGGTCTGTTCTCCAACAAACTCCTAGTGCTCATCGACGGTCGCACTGTATACTCACCGCTCTTTTCCGGCGTGTTCTGGGAGGCGCAAGACGTGGTTTTAGAAGACGTCGAACGCATCGAAGTCATCCGCGGTCCCGGCGGCACGCTATGGGGGGCCAATGCCGTCAACGGCATCATCAATATTGTCACCCGGAGCGCAGCCCAGACACGGGGCACTTTAGTAGAGGTCCTAGCCGACCACCGCGGCGAACACCGCACAACGGCGCGCCACGGTGGGGCGCTCTCGCCCAAAGCCGACTACCGCGTATACGCGCGCTATACGGACTACGCCGCCAGCTCAGATGGCGAAGACGATTGGCACGTCACGCGCGGCGGCGCACGTTTAGACTGGCGCCTCTCTTCGCGCGATGAACTCACCTTACAAGGCAATTTATACGACGGAAAGGTCGGCCAAACATTCCGTTTGCCCTCCTCGTTTGAACCGCCCTATACACAAACCACCTCAACGCGTTCCCCGGTATCAGGCGCCAACGCACTCGCGCGCTGGCAGCATAGCACAGACGCTTCAGACCTACACCTGCAAATCTACTACGACCACAGCGAGCGCGACGATTTGCCACTGAACGGCAGCACCGACGTATTTGACATCGACTTCCAACACCACCGACGCGCGCGCCAGCACGAGTTGGTCTGGGGATGGGGTTATCGCCGCAACGCCGATTCAGTAGAGGGCAGCTTTGCCCTAGCCTTTGCTCCCACCGAGCGCGAGACTCACCTGTTTAGCGTCTTTGCCCAAGACCAGATGCCCCTAGTCGGCGAACGCCTGCAACTCATCGTCGGCTCTAAAATCGAGCGCAACTCCTATACGGGTTGGGAATGGCAACCGAGCACGCGCCTGCTCTGGCGTCCGCGCTCAGCTGCGGAACAAACACTGTGGCTGGCGCTGACGAGGGCGGTGCGCACCCCCTCGCGTTCCGACGTCGACATACGCATCACCACGCAGGTGCTGCCCCCCGACGCACTCGGCCCCGGTGCCCCTACATCGCTCATCGCCCTAGTCGGTGACCGCGGCGTAGAGTCGGAAAATCTCATCGCCTTCGAGGCCGGCTTTCGCGCTCAGTCCAGCGAAATAATGCGCTATAATATCTCTGCATTTTACAATATCTACAGCGACCTGCGCAGCAGCGAAACCAACAGCCCCGAGTTTAGACCAACCCCGACTCCACACCTCTATATCCCCCTGCGCACAGCCAATCTATTAGATGGCCGCACCTACGGCGCCGAACTGACGGCGGACTGGCAGGCGCTGCGCACGTGGCAGTTGCGCGCCGCCTATAGCCTGCTCTATATCGACCTCGAATTAGAACCAAATAGCACAGACGAGTTGACCATTAGCCAGGAACGCGAAAGCCCGCGCCAGCAGTGGATCCTGCGGTCGCTGAGCGAACCGCATCCCGACGTGCAATTCGATTTGACGTGGCGCTACGTCGGCGCACTACCCGTCCAGTCGATCGCGGCGTATTCGACCTTAGACGCACACCTAGGCTGGGCGCTGAGACCCGGCCTTTTGCTGCAATTGGTCGCGCGCGACCTGTTCTCGTCGCCGCGTCGCGAATTCAATCCGCTCGTAGCCTCTTCGCTACCAACCCGCGTCGGCGCCACGGCCACGGCCGCGCTTCGCTGGCAGTTCTAAAGGAGCGACCGTTTCCGCCAGACGCATTTTTGCTTAGTCTTTACATGACGAAAAACAACCATCAAAAGGAGCAATATAATGGGCAAACTAGGATACGATGATACGCCGCTGATACAGGATTCACCCTACTGCGTGCACGACCCCAAACGGCCGGCACCGCGCGTAGTAACGCCGGGGGCCGAAGCAGGTCAGGCCCCGAACGATGCCATTATTCTCTTCGACGGCAGCGATTTATCGGGCTGGGAAAGCGTCCAGGGCGGCGATGCGGGGTGGAAGGTCGAGAGTGGCCATATGGAAGTGGAACCGAAAACGGGCGACATCCAAACCAAAGAGCACTTCGGCGATGTGCAGTTCCATCTCGAATTCGCCTGCCCAGAAGAAGTAAAGGGCGATAGCCAAGGTCGCGGCAATAGCGGCGTCTTTCTAATGGGGCGCTACGAGATCCAAGTGCTCGACGGCTACGACAACCCCACCTATGCCGATGGTATTACCGCCTCGGTCTACGGCGAGTATCCGCCACTCGTCAACGCCTGTCGCAAGCCAGGAGAATGGCAGACCTACGATATTCTCTGGCAGGCACCGCGCTTTAATGGGGTCGATCTCGTGAGCCCGGCCTATGCCACCGTCATCCACAACGGCGTCGTCGCCCACCATCATATTGAACTACTCGGCCCCACCGGCCACCGCAACGTCTATCGCTACGAGGCCCATCCCCCCAAGGGCCCACTGCGCCTGCAGGACCACGGCGACCTCGTGCGCTTCCGCAATATCTGGGCGCGCCCAATCGGCCAATACGACGCGGGATAAACGCTAAGAACACAGAACACATAAAGGGCCGTCCCTCAGGGGGCGGCCTTTTTGCGTTCTATTTATCTGAATTTACAATTACTTGCAGTTAATACGAAGAATGACAAACCAAGCGCAAAAAAACTTGACTTTCGCTCTATAGCGCACTATAATTTTCCAAAATTTCCAAAATTTAACTTTTTTCAAAGCCTTCACAGAATCTGATGAACTACAAAAAACTGCTCACGACAGGCGACGTAGCCAGCCACTGCCAAGTTTCATACGAGACGGTATCGAATTGGATAAAGAGCGGCAAACTCAAATCGCACGCCACACCAGGACGGCACCGTCGCATCAGCCGCGAGGATTTTATCGACTTCCTCGGCGCACACGATATGCCCCCACTCGATGCTCCCCCGAGTAGGCCTGAGCGCCGACGACTGCTCTTAGTGGATGATGAACCAGCGATCCTCAACCTCATTACTCGCTACTTTCAGCGCCACGAAGCTCCCTACGAATTGCGTACGGCCAACGATGGTTTTGAGGCCGGTCTGCAAATGGCCCGCTTCCGCCCCGACCTCGTCGTACTCGACCTAATGATGCCACACGTCGATGGCTTCCGCGTCTGCAAGCTAATTCGCTCCAACCCACAGATGTGCGATACCGGTATCCTCGTCGTCACCGGTTATGCCAGCGATGAAAACATAGAAAAAGCCATGGCCGAGGGAGCCGACCGTTGGTTGGCCAAACCCTTTGAACCGGCTGAATTAGCCCAGCAGATCGAACGCATCCTCACCGCGCGCGGCAAACCCGTATTAGGACATACGATTCCCAGTCGCTAATTATGACGATGGCACTCCCCATGCCTAGTGCACCGGCCTACGAAGACTCCCCAGTCGACCAGCCTGCCGATGGCCTTTCAAGCCAACTGCAGTACCAGCTCTGGCTGCGCATTATTGAGCGCCTACAGCACGGCGAAGTCCTAATGACCAACCGCGCCTTTCTACAGGCCATGGAAGAGGAGTACTCCGCGCTAACGCAGTCTCTCCCCGCCCGAGATACGCGTAAAAGCCTGTGGGACATTATCACTCGAGTCAACGATATACACCCTGAGACGTTCCTCCATAACGGCGTAGAAAATGCCATCACGCGCGCCTTCCTAGCCAATAGTGAAAAGTTGCGCTGGAGCTCAGCATATATCGAAGCGCACGGCTTAAACGCCATCCGCCGCTTTATGCGCGGACAGATGCGCGATGCCCTGCGCCATATTGGCGTCGAAGTGCGTAGCCTCGACCTAGTGAACTGCGTGCGCAACACCGTCAAAGAACAGCGCGAGCGCGAGCGCGACAATAGCGCTACGAATGAAGATACAAGCGAAAAAATTCCACAGCTCACGCTCCCTGCCAAACGAGAAATAGCTCGGGAAACCATGCCGACAGAAATCGGCTACGAAGCGCAACAGGCGCTAGCCGAAGGGCTGTTGGACGCGAATGATATAAAAGAGCGCCACAGTGAGCAGCGGCAGTTGCGCGACGAAATTGATCACGAAGAAACTGAAAAAATACCCGAACGCATCGACGCCTATATAAAGCAAGGTATCCTCACACTCGGCGAAGCGGACAACCTGCGCCGGCTCTATTCCACCGATGCGCCACTCAAGCGCCAAGACCGCGAATTCGTGCGCCGAAAAATAGAAGAAAAGGTCCGACCAAATATAGAAGAAACCGTGGACTACCTCGAGCTATTCGATTCGCTGCGCCGACTGCCTGAAAGCCGCGATTCATCCCTGCGCTTCCTGCTGCGCCACGCGACAGCCGTGCTCGGTCGCGAAACTCCAGAGGCTGCCATCGCCGAATTAGAGGCCGATTCAGAACTCCTGGACGGAGTCCTAACTATCGCCGACCGCGCCGACCAGGAAATTAGCATGATCGCCGTGCGCCTACCGCCCTACGGCAAAGCATTAGAGCAAGCTGATACTATAGAAACACCCGCAGCAGAAATATTTGTCGATGCATTCCGCAACCTGCAGCGAGACGCGCTGTCCGACCGTCTCAACGACGGGGAAGTATCGCACCGCAAGGGCATCACCAACGGCCTGCTCAGTATCGTCTTGCTCATCGACCACGCCTCGCGCCAAACGACTTTTTTCCAACATGTGCGCATTCTGCGTATCGATCGCCAACTAAGAGAAATGGTAAAGGCCGCACAGGATCTCTCTCAGGCGCGCACAAAAGTGGACGCATTCTTGCAACGCCGCATGCTCTACCTCTACCCCGACCTTACACCATTTGAAAAAACGGCCGCCAAGGAACGCGCAGAGCGCTTGTTAGAGCCCCAAGTCGACACGGCTGTTAAAAAGAATAAAGAAGAGAAGAGGGAAAGCCCCGAAGTCGACGGCTTGGATCCCTACGAAGTGGAAATGGGCGTGCGCATCGCGCGCGTATCCACACGTGTAGCCGGGCGCAGCCGCTATGTGCCGCAAAAAATAATGGCCGACCCCAACGATGCAGAAAAATTTCTCATCGTTCGCCGCGACCCGGACTCAGGTGCCATAGCACCAGCGCTACAGCGAGGTGCCAAACGCTACGTCGAAAAAGATCGCGATGGTTTTTGGAAAGTCGCCAAATAAAATGAAATCGACGGCAATGCATCAACGCATTATGCCGCCCCCCACAGCTACCGATTATTTTTTTACCAATACGCGCAAATCGCCCTGGCGCTCTGTAAGCCCCTCACCGTCAAAATGCGCCAAGAGCGCCAATGCGCATTTGCGGTTCCCGTGGATCAATTCGCGGTACTCCGCCACGGTTATCTGCTTTTTCTCGTCTAAATAATCGACGAGACTCGTTCGCACCTCCACCACGACATCGGCGTGCAAAAGCAACCCACCTTCCAAAACCACCACCACCCCCAAACTCTGCAAGGCACCCAGGACCGCCTCTAAGTCCTTGAGTTGCACGGCCAGTTCGCGCGCCAGCCCAGCCGCATCCTTCAACGTCGGCCAATCGCGCGTGTGCACCGCCTCTTCTACGCGCTGACGCAGCGCTTCTTCCGCCTCGTCGAACGCAATCTGATGCCCGCAAGCACGCACGACAGCCGCCGACATAATAATCTGCCCCTCGCTTTCCATATGCGCCAACACCTGATCGAAAAGCTCGGACTGAGCATAGCGCGCGCTGCGCTGACGCAGCTCTTCGCGACGCAGCCCCGCACGCAGCGGAAACTCGACGTGATAGGCCATCAGTGCCGCCTTTATACGCTCCTCCCACACCTGCTTCACGTGCACATGCAACAGTGAGCGCTCGCCTTCAGCGCCCACTTGCACAATGCGCCCGTCCCGCTCTAAATCCGCGAGCAACTCGCCGACCCGGCGCGCAGAAAGCGCCAGCTTGCCGACCAGCTCACTCTGCGCGATCATCCGATCTCCCGCCCCGAGCAAAAAGGCCTCTACCACGGCGAGAGGATCGTCATTTTCCAACGTGCTCAAATAAGTGCAAGTATCTTCGTCTGCGCGACGATGCTTTAGCGGATGCGTATCGAGCACCGTGCCACCACCAATACTCAGCGCTGGCGAGTAGCGACGCATTACAAAGCGATCGCCCCAGGCAGCGCACAGCGGCGTCTCCAGACGCAGCTGTGCCAAAGCCTCTCCGCCCGGCAGCAGTATATCGCAATCGAGTAGCACCACGCGCGCCAACACTTCGGCCGTTCCCATATGCAAACGCACGCGCGCGCGCTGCTCTAATTCAACCGCAGATGAGGGCAACAAGCGCAAACGCACATCGAGCATACTCGTAGCTTTGAAAATCCCGGCGGCCATGAGCACATCGCCGCGCTGCACTTTCTCGTGATCAATGCCCGACAAATTTACTGCGGCGCGGTCCCCGGCTCCCACTCGCTCTACCGAACGTCCATGCATTTGCAAGTTGCGCACGCGCGCGCGCTCACCCGCTGGCAAAACCTCTACCGCCTCCCCCTCGTTGAGTTCGCCGGCAATGAGCGTTCCCGTACACACCAGGCCAAAACCCTTCACGACAAAAGCGCGATCGACCGGCAGGCGAAACGGCGGGTCGACCTGCCGCGCCTGTGTTGCCGTTGCCATCTGCTCTATATGGGCGCGCAGCCCGTCAATTCCCTCACCGCTCTGCGCCGAAACGCGGTGAATATCGGCATCTTGTAAGAAGGTGCCCTGCACAAAGTCACGCACCTCGTCTTCGACTAATTCCAACCATTCCTCATCTACCGTATCGACTTTGTTGAGTGCAATAATACCGCGTTTTATACCCAATAACTGCAGCACATCGAGGTGCTCGCGAGATTGCGGCATAATGCCATCGTCGGCGGCAATCACCAACAGGGCCACGTCGATCGTGCTGACGCCGGCTACCATCGTTTTGACAAAGCGTTCGTGCCCCGGCACATCGATAATGGTGACTTCCTCACCCAAAAAGGCAAAACCCAGCTCGATTGTAATGCCGCGCGCCTTTTCCTCTGGTGCCCGATCCGTATCCGTGCCCGTCAGCGCCTTTACCAATAAGGTCTTGCCGTGGTCGATATGACCTGCCGTGCCAACTACTGTATGTGCCATGCCACTCCTGGATTAAATAACAGCTCTTTCTTTATATTACTCAGCACTCTTTCGCAGCGCAAAATACAGGGAGACCGCCATGGAACTCAAACACATGCGCCCACACCAACTACGCCACTACGTCGAGTGCGCACACCCGCTCTTAGTGCCGGCTGGCTGCATTGAGACGCACGGGCCGCACATGGCCATCGGCCACGATACGATCATCGTCGAAGAAATCTGTGCCCGTATTGCCGCGCGCACGCCCTGTGCCATTGCCCCCTCCTTCGACTATGGGCCCACCGGCTACGCACTCGGCGGCCCAGAGGACGGCACAATCGACCCCGATTACGACGCCTTTGGCCGCTATGTAAAGAGCATCCTCAAAAATTTCCGCGAAATGGGGTTTTGCAAAATTTACGTGCCCATTATGCACCAGGGCATGGAGGCGCCGCTGGCGCTGGCCTTCAAAAAATCCGCCGCCGAACTAACCTTTGAGAGCGTGTTGGAGAAAGGCTATCCGCGCGGCTGGTGGGGCAGAGAAGAGACGATGCGGGAAGTGGGCAGCATCTGGGGCCACATCGAAGTGCAGCCGATGATTTTACCGGCCGCCAGCCCGCCGGCCGGTGGCGACCACGCCGGCTACAACGAAACCTCATTCCTCTTAGCCACGCGCCCAGAACTAGTAGAACAAGACAAATTAGACGACGATGCCCCCTGGTACTGCCGCCAGCACGAAGAGAAAAACAGCTGGACAGCCAGCCCAGAACAGGGCCAAATTATGGTAGATGCCGTAGTGGATGCCTGGGTAAAAAAAATAGACAGCGAAAGAACACAAAGGAGTTAATAATGGCCACCACACTGACGATAGATCCCGACCACCTCAAGGGCCGTCACATACAACGCGCAGTCGACGTGCTGCGCCAAGGCGGTGTTATCATCTATCCCACCGATACGATCTACGGCCTCGGCTGCGATATAACCAGCAAGAGCGCCATTGAACGCGTGCAGCGCATCAAGGGCCGCGACAGTAAAAAACCGATGTCCTTCATCTGCTCCGACCTGGCCGATGTCAGCCGCTATGCCCGTGTCTCCAACTACGCGCACCGCATGCTCAAGCAGTGCCTTCCCGGCCCCTACACCTTTGTATTACCCGCCACCCGCGAGACGCCGCGCCTGTTGACGACGCGACAGAAAACGGTCGGCCTGCGCATTCCCGACCACCCCGTGCCGCTGGCGCTAGTCAAAGAATTGGGCGAACCCCTCCTGAGCACTAGCGCCAACTTTTCGGAACAGGACGTCATCACCGACCCCTGGGAACTAGAGGAGAAAATGGGACATATGGTAGACCTCATCCTCGACTGTGGCTCGCTACCCGTACAACCTTCCAGCGTCGTGTCCCTAATAGACGACCGCGCCGAAGTACTGCGCCAAGGCAAGGGCGATACCAGCCTCTTCGTCGGTTGAGTATCCGCAATCAAACCATACTAAAATTCAATATTATTTCCCAGCCTCTTCGCCTCCTTCTTCGCTCTCTTCCTCTTCGAAGTAGTCGCCGTAGAGCGCGCTCAACTCCTCGTTGTCGCGCACGTAGGTGCGCCATGCTTTCATCACGGCTTCCGAGTCTACACACTTGCCACAGGGCACTAACATATTGTCTTGGTTTGTGCCCACAAAACCGCGATCATAACAAACCTTACAGTTCTTCTTGTTGCGGTTCTCGGCAATCAGCGCACGCGCGTTGTCGAGGTGTGCATCGGGCAGGCGAGGTATCTTCTCTGACATCGAGCAATTCTCCCATGGTCTCTGCGCGTGAGCACCAGTTGACGCCAGCGCAGTCATTGTGTTTAGTACAGCCTTCATAATAAAGGCAGCGAGGAAAAAATGAGCTACCCCGTTCCGCGTCAAAACTCGGGAAAGACATCGATTCGTTCTCTCTTTTTGCTCATCGGCTTAACCGTAACGAGCGCCTACGGCCAAGCTGCTTTCGCTCCCTATGCCGAGCGCGGCCAATTTCTACTCGAGCCCTCCGGCACATCTCTGCACGGTCTCTACGGCTATGCCAATCCGGCTCTGCTCAACTACGTAGAGCAGTTGGAGAACACCCTGGCATTTTCCACTAGCCCAGATGGCCCCAAACAGAGCCAATGGGGGCTTTTTAGCGCAACTCCGCACTTTGGCTTAGCCATGTTACACAGCGAGTTGGGCAAGCGAAAAAACACCGACTACCAGCTCTCATTCAGCGCCGGTGACCGCCGTCTAGGCCTGGGTTTTGGCTATGGATTTTCCAGCGGCGACACGCGTTTCTTCGAGCGCAAGAGCCACTACGCACTCGGCTTCTTCTGGCGCCCCGCCCCCCGCCTATCTCTCGGCACTACTTTCACCTCAACTTTTAATACAGACCAGCGCGAACTAGCCGTTGACCTCGGCCTACGCCCCCTAGCAAGCGAGCGCCTAACGCTCTTTGCCGACTATGCGCGCACGCGCGGGCGCGATGCATTCTGGAGCGCCGGAGGCCGCTTCGCCCTTTTGCCCGGACTAGATCTTACGGGGCGTTATTTCAACAATCGCACGCTCAGTTTCGGCCTCGACCTGAGCCTCGGAGCCGCCGGCATCGCCACGCAGTCGCGTTTTGACGAGGACCGCCACCACGCCTTTAGCACCTATGCCATTCGCCTCGGCGGCTATAGATCCAGTCTCGGCAGTAGCCTGACCCCACGGAAGAGCCGCTTCCTAGCGCTCGAACTCAACGGTCCCGTGCGCCACCGCCGCTTCGCCCTCTTTGACGACAGCCGCACCCTCGTCGACCTGCTCGCGCTGATCGAACGCGCACGCCGCGACGAAAAAATAGGCGGTATCGCGATTAATGCCTCGGGGCTGCGTATCAACCGCGAAATGGCATGGGAACTGCGCGAAAAGCTGCGCCAATTACAGAGCGCCGGAAAACTCGTCGTCATCTATATCGACTACGCTACCCTGCCAACCTACCACTTCGCCTCGGTCGCCGACCACCTCGTGCTCGACCCGGCCGGCATGCTCGCACTCGAAGGTTTTGTCGCCGGCAACACCTATTTGAAGGGAACACTCGACAAACTCGGCATCGGCGTCGACGAATGGCGTTTCTTCGACTATAAGTCGGCCTACGAGACCTTTACCCGCGCTGAAATGTCCAGCGCCGACCGCGAGCAGTCGCAGGCTCTAGTAGACGATTTCTATGCCCTGGCACGACGCGAGGTCGGCCACAGTCGCAAGATCGATGAAAATGAATTCGATCGCCTCATCGATGAGGAAACGCTTTTCCTGGCACACGAGGCCCTCAAAAAGGGCCTCGTCGATCGCCTCGGACGCTGGAGTCAAATAGAAGATATAACGCGCGCACTCGGCGCACGTGGCACCCCATTAAAAGTGGAGAACTATCCACGCCCAACTCCTGCGCATTGGGGACAGCCACCGCGCCTAGCTATTGTCTATGCGTTGGGCGTCTGCGCTCTCGACAGCGGGATCCGCGCACGCACGCTGGCAACCGAACTCAAAGAGGTCTGTGAAGATGCCCGTTTCGACGCCGTCGTACTGCGCGTAGATTCACCCGGTGGCGAAGTCCTAGCCTCTGACCTAGTCGCCGACGAAGTGCGCCAGTGCCGCGCCTACAAACCCATCGTCGTCTCCCAAGGATACGTCGCCGCTTCGGGTGGCTATTGGCTCTCGATGAACGCCGATGCTATCGTCGCCGCCCCCAACACCATTACGGGCTCGATCGGCGTCATCGGCGGCTGGATCTACAATGCGGGGCTAAAAGAGAAAATTGGCCTGTCCACCGACCACGTGCAGGCGGGCAAACACGCCGACTTGCCCTTTGGCATGGTCCTGCCCCTAGTCGGCCTGCCACTGCCCGACCGCAATCTGAGCGCAAAGGAAAGGGCTAGCGCCGAGCGCGCCATCCGCAGCCTCTACGGCGATTTTGTCGCCAAGGTCGCCGCCAACCGCAACAAGCGCCCCTTCGAAGCAGAAGAGCTCGCGCGCGGTCGCGTCTGGAGCGGCCAGCGCGCCTTAAAACACGGCCTAATAGACAAAATCGGCGGGCTCGACACCGCCCTCCAACTCGCCGCCGAGTTGGCCAATGTACCCACCGAACGCGGCTTAGAAATCGAAGAGTTTCCGCGTCTGCCCCTGCTGAGCCCAGCGCTCTTTCAACCCCAACTCATCGCCGCCGAAACGGGTCAACTCAGCTCCTATCTCCAGTTTCGCCTGCGCCACAACGGCCGCCCCCTGCTCTTAACACCCGAGGCCTATTGGCAGGACCAACTCTTCGGCAATTCCACCCTTAGCCGCTGATATAACGACGAGGAGCACAGCTCATGAGCTTCGAAATTTTTGACTACCGCGAAGACCTAAAAAACCTGCTGGTCTCACCACAGATTCGCGCCCGCTTTCTGCGCATTGAGCCCGGCGAGGTGCACGGCATGCACAGTCACGACCTCGGCTGCGAAATCTTCTTCGTCCTCCAAGGCCATCTGCATTTCTATATAGACGGCGACGAACAAGTCGTGGGCCCCGGCCAACTCTGCTTGACGACAACGGACCAGATCCACCAAGTGCGCAACAACGGCGATGAACCCGTCTATATGTATCTCTCCGTCACCCCGCATATCCAGCCGACCCACACCGGCCGCGATCCCGATGGCACGCGCCACGCCACGCGCTTTACCGCCTCGAAGAGCTACGACGTAGAAACCGACACGACTACGCCCGTTGAAGAGTTAATTGACCAAGTGGCAGACAGCGCCGAAAAGGTAGCACAGAGAGCCCGCGCCCATGCCGACGCGCAAAAAGAGCTCGGTGAGAAACTCAAAGCCGCTTTGGCCACGGGCGACGAGGACGAGGCAGCGCGTCTGCGCGAGGCCATGTGGCACGGTCTGCGCGATACGTATAAACAGCTCTATAGCTTGTCCGATGAATGGAACGCTTTGGCGCCGCGGGCTGGCAAGGTGGGGTGAAGTCGCTATACAGACAGTGGGTGAGAGTCGGAGCGTCAGCGAAGCGATGGGGGAAGGCTCTGGGTCTTGGGCAAAAACTCGTCGGGGCAATGACCGACCGACTCGACCCCAATGACGGCCAAGCAATCACCTTATTACATAACAAAGGATTATAAAATGCAGAAAGTCCGTTTAGGCATCGTGGGCTGCGGCGCCGTCGCACAAGTCCAACACCTGCCCAACCTCGACACGCTGCGCGAAGAGTTCTCCGTAGAGATCGTCTGCGACATCTCGCCTACACTAGCCGCTGCCGTCGCCGAAAAATTCCACGTGCCCCGCCATACGCACGTGCTCGACGAACTATTAGCCGCCGATATCGACGCCGTTTTATTATGCCACACAGACCCAAAAACAGCGGCGGCCGTCGCCGCTTTTGCCGCGGGCAAACACGTGCTGATAGAAAAACCCATTTGTTTTTCTCTACAAGAGACCGACGAGATCCTGAGCGCTCAGCAACGAGCCGGCACCGTCGGCATGGCCGCCTACATGAAGGTCTACGACCCGGCTTTTGAGTTGGCCCAAAACCAAGCGCAGCAAATGAGCGCCATACGCTATGCGCAAATCAACCACCTGCACACCAACAACTCGCATCACTTAGCACATTTCCGCCTACTGCGCGCCGACGATATTCCAGCGACGGCCATCGAAGACACGCGCCGTGCGCGGGCAAACGCCGTGCAACAAGCTATCGGCGATGTTTCCGATGCCGTGCGCAGCGCCTTCGGCCACCTAGCCGGCAGCATGATCCACGACCTCTACGGCCTGCGCGCGATTTTGGGCATACCTGAAAAAGTAGTCAGCACGGAGATCTGGAACGACGGTTGGGGCATCAACACCGTGTTCTCGTATGAGAACGGCGCGCGCTGTGCGGCGACCTGGGTCGAGTTGCTCAATGTGCGCGAATTTAAAGAGACCTTAGAAATCTGCGGCGACGAGAGCCGCGTCCTGCTCTCCTACCCGACGGGCTTTTCGCGCGGCATTCTCTCGACCTTAGAAGTGCAGCGCCTCGACGACGACAGCACCCCCGTGCGCGAACACCCCGCCATCGCCTGGGAAAGTCCCTTTGTGCGCGAGTTGAAACATTTCCACGCCTGTATCACAAAGGGCGAGACACCGCGCACACCGCTGACAGAAGCTAAACACGATATTGCGCTGATCATCGATATTATCGGCGCCTATGCGGGGGACGCGACGACCTAATTAATCGTCCAGCTCGTCCTCCATCGTCGCCCAGGCCCCCTTGGCCATCAAACCGCCGTCGACGTTCATATAGGATCCCGTCATAAAAGAGGCTTTGTCGCTGGCCAAAAAGAGCACGGCATGGGCGATATCTGCCGGCTGGCCGTAGCGACCGATTGGGTGCAGTTTGGCATAGCCCTTCTCGAACTCCGCCCGATCCTGGCCAATAGCCTCTACTAACTCGTCGACCAAGGGCGTGTCGATACCACCGGGGTTCACCGCCATCACGCGGATATTGTAGCGGGCGTACTCTAGCGAAAGCTGCCGCGTCAGCGACAAAATACCCCCCTTGCTCGCCGCATAGGCCGAAACGCCCAGCGCCGATTGCAGCCCCTGCACGCTCGCCGTATTAATAATGACCCCACCGCCGCGCGCCATCATATTGGGCACGCTGTATTTTGTCATTAGAAAGGCGCTCTTGAGATTTACATCGAGAATGCGATCCCACATTTCGTCGGGCATTTCGTGCGCTGGCAGATAGCTCGAGACCGGTTGGATACCGACATTATTGCACACGACATCGATCCCACCCCAATCGGCTATCACCTTTTCGCATAGCTCTTTACAAGCATCCCCGCTCGAGGCGTCCGCCGACACAAAGCGGATCTCCCCACTCAAATTT
>Ga0055584_100002108_pt1 | contig 19640 bp, 19 predicted proteins | sample OSDHelmetaG_FD_58716 | JGI IMG/M metagenome (GOLD analysis project Ga0055584, IMG submission 58716) | Pelagic marine sediment microbial communities from the LTER site Helgoland, North Sea, for post-phytoplankton bloom and carbon turnover... | ecosystem: Environmental > Aquatic > Marine >... | reverse complement strand
ATGGTGTCACAACGACCACTCAGCGAAATGGAGATGAAAAGTATAAATGGCGTTGGTGAGAAAAAACTAAAATCCTATGCTCGCCCTTTTCTCGACATCATTGAAGAATTTGCAATGGAACCCAGCTCAACATTACCAGGCTCGGGTAATGACGCTGCAGATAAGTCCGACTCAATAAACGAAACTTTATTGCTGATCAAACAAAAATTCACCCTCGAAGAAATCGCTGAGGAACGTCAATTAACCGCAAATACCATTGCCGCGCATATCGAGAAACTCATCCACTTGCGTGAAGTCGAGCTTAGCGATGTCATCGACCTTAGTGAACAGGAAGTCAAACGCGTAAGTGAGCTCTTATTAGAACAACAACCAACAGAGACTGATTCCTACCCATTAAAACCGGTATACCAACTACTCGGTGGTGCCTATTCCTACGAAGTTATCCGCTGCATTCGCGCCAACCTGATAAATGAATTTGAAGCTGATTTTGGCTAGGCACAGTCAATCAAAGTGAGAGCAGAGTACTTATCGTGTCTTTAAAAATCACGCACCTGCATAAGCAGGAAACCCACCGGGAAGTCGCGATAAAATTTGTCTTGCTGTTGGCAGTGTTATTGGCGTATTTCGGCTACCTGAGTTACGAATATGGCTTTGCTACAGGAGGTATTGTTGCTGCCATTACCTGGAGTTTTTTTGTCCTCTGCACACCTGTAGCAGATGCCGGTTTTCTGCTGGATTTTCCTATCCGTTTGTTGTTCGGTATCCGTATGTTTATCAGTGAGGTGGTCGTCTGGGTAGTTGCCACTTGTATAAATGCTTACGCCATGATATTTCGCGAAAGTATGTACGATACGACTATTCTCACCAGCCTGTTTAAAAAAATCATCCTCACACCTTACCCATACTGGAGCATTGTAATACTAAGTGGTTTCGGCACTTTTCTATCAATCTATTTTGGCGATGAAATGCTCGATGTATTCAGGCACAGGGATCGTGTTAAATATCATCAAAATGCCTTTAAGCTAAAAGTAATCGCAGTTATTAGCCTGTTTTTACTTATCTTCCTGTCCTACTATTATTTGCTCGAGTCATTAAATATTCATTTGTCCGATTAAGTGCCGCAAGCAAGCAGAAATATTTAGCGCCAGGTCTGTGATACGACAAAAACCGTATGTTCCTCTGGCTTGATCTATATCAACAGTTTATTCTCAACAACTACTAGACTTTTAGATAGTCGCTAATGTTATGGGAGAAAGCCTATGTCTATGCAAACCCGAAGTGCCATTATCCTAAGCTGTTTTGCCCTGTTGCTGTCACTTGCTGGCTGCACCCCTGAACGCACATCAGGCACCGGATTGGTGCTACCGATAGGCGATATTGAAAGTGGCAAAGCGACCTTTGTGAATCTTGGCTGTGTTCAATGCCACAGTGTCGCCGGTGCCCAGCCAGTAGAATACGAAACCGATACAGTCCCCATGCTGCTATTGGGCGGAAAAGTAAGGAGAGTCAAAACCTATGGCGAGCTAGTCACCTCCATTATCAACCCGGAGCACGTAATCTCACCCGCTTATTTGGCCAAAATAAAAACCAATGAAAGTGACGGTGCAGTATCCACCCCCATGCCTTCATTTAATGACGAAATGACTGTCGCACAATTGATCGATCTGGTGACCTATCTTGATTCAAACTATGAGAAGTTACTGCCTGATTACATCAGTCATCATCATGGTTTTGGTAATTATTAAAAGCTGAAAGTCTTATTTTGATCTCAATCAAGCATCAAATACCATAGATGAGGTAAACTGTAGTTCATTTATTGCATAACTGAGGACTAAGCAATGAAACTGAGATCTCTATTTATTTCACTTCTGTTAATAACACTGCCCGTCAGTGCCGAAGTACAAACAGAAGAAAGTGTCATCAAGGAAACAACGACGGCTGTACTCGTACAACTCAATGAGAACCGTGATCGTCTTAAAAACGAGCCGGGATACATTAAACAACTTGTCAACGCACTGATCATTCCCCATTTTGACTTCGAACTAATGTCAGAACTGGTGCTTGGCAGCTACTGGCAGAAATTTGAACAGCCACAACAAAGCTGTTTTGCCTCTGACTTCAGAAATCTACTGGTCGAACGCTACGCCTACATCCTGCTCAGCTATGATGACCAGAACATTTCCTATGCCGCATCCAAATACATCGGTAATAAGGGCTATAAACTGGTTACACAAACCATTAGTCGAGAAGGTGCCAAACCCCTGACTATTGGCTATGCGATGGAACTAAAAGACGGTGAGTGGAAAGTGGTGGATCTGATCATTGATGAAATCAGCTTACTAAGAAGTTACAGCGGTATGTTTCAAAGCTGGATACATACGCAGGGAAGAGACTATTTCATTGATAATTTCTCAGAATGTGAGCTTTAATCAGCGGATACCTGCCCTACCCGCGTTATCAAAAGCCTCCGGTTTTCGTCTTTAAGGCAAGAAAGTGCGTTTGTTCGATATTTATAAATATCTCGTCTTTCAACGATCTCGCTCGGTGCTCGTCGGCGTTGTTCTGCTCTGCATTGCCGCAGGCTATCAATCTCTGAATTTTGAACTGGATGCATCCGGTGAATCCCTTGTCCTCGAAAATGACGAAAGCCTGAGTTATTACCGCCAGGTCAGAGAAGACTACGGCACCGATGAATACCTGCTCATCACCTATGCCCCTTACACTGATCTTTTATCAGAAGAGTCCCTGACGGGTATACGCACATTGCGCGATCAGCTACTTCAGCTCGAGAGCGTCGAAAAAGTAAATTCGATTCTTGATGTCCCCATCATTTACAACGCCAATGTCAAACTCTCTGAGCTGACAAATGGCCTACGCACACTAGATTCAAATGAACTCGATAAAGACCTCGCTAAACTGGAGTTTTCAACCAACCCTTTTTATCGGGAAATGCTGGTTAGCGTGGATGGCAGCACCACCGCGCTGCAAGCCATCTTCAAAACGAACAAAGAACAATTCGATTTACTGAATCAGCGTAAACAATTAAATGAAATCGCCGCACAAAGAACGCTCGATGCAAAAGAATCCGCAACGCTGGAAACACTGAGGCAAAAAATTGCTCATAACAATAGTCTGACCCTGGAAAGTCGCAGTAAAGATATCGAGGCAGTCCGGCAGATGATGAATGGCGAACGGCAACGTGCCAAGATGTATCTGGGTGGTATCCCCATGATCACCGCGGATATGATCGAATTTATAAAACACGATCTGCAAGTATTCGGCATCGGTGTGCTGCTGTTTCTAATCGCGATCCTTGCTTTGTTTTTTCATCGTATACGTTGGGTTCTGCTGCCGCTGTTTTGTTGTACCGCGACAGCACTGTTTATGTTTGGTTTCTTAGGTTTCGCGGGCTGGAAAATCACCGTGATTTCATCCAATTTCATGTCCATCCTTCTGATCATTACCTTATCGCTGAGTGTGCATCTGATCGTACGCTTTCGTGATCTGCAACTGGAGCAACCAGACAGCTCGCACAGACAGATCATTGAAGACACCATGTCGTCCATGCTCAAGCCCTGTTTCTTCACCATCATGACAACCATCGTCGCCTTTGGCTCACTTGTTGTCAGTAACATCAGGCCCATTATTGATTTTGGCTGGGTCATGATCGTGGGCCTGCTCGCAGCCTTTGTATTCAGCTTTCTGCTGTTCCCCACATTACTAAACCTCTTGAAAGCCGCAAAGATGCCAGCTGCGCATGACTTCACCCGTCATGTCACCCTCAAGATTGCACAAGTGGTGCGCCATTCGCCACGCGGCATCATTGTTATCTGTGTGTTATTTTCCTTAGGCATCGGTTTTGGTATGACACGTCTGAAAGTGGAAAATCGCTTTATCGATAATTTTCGTTCCTCCACTGAAATCTATCAGGGTATGACCATCATTGACCAGCAGCTAGGTGGCACCACACCGCTGGAAATTATTATCGATCCAGATAGTAGTTATTATGACACTACCCCGGCAGGTGATGAGGAAGATGAATTTGATGCGCTGTTTATGGATGAGGATGAGCAGGAAAGTGAGCCTAGCTACTGGTTAAACCCGACCAGAATAGAATCCATCCATGCCATCCAAAAATACCTGGAAGATAATCCCGTCATTGGTAAAGTTCTCTCCATCGGTACCGTGGTTAAAATAGCAGAGCGACTTAACGGCGCGCCGCTGGATGGCTTTGAACTCGCGCTTATCCATAAACGTATTCCCAGTGACATAGCCGCTGATCTCATCACTCCCTATCTGTCCGAAGATGCATCGGAAGTGCGTTTCAGTGCACGCGTTATCGAATCCGATCATTCCCTCAACCGAAAACAGTTGTTAGAGGACATTAATGATTTTCTGGTGAATGACATCGGTCTTGAACCAGAGCAGATTCATATCACCGGGATGCTGGTGCTCTACAATAATATGCTGCAGAGTTTGTTCCGCTCACAAATCCTCACCCTCGCCGCGGTACTATTCGCCATCTTCCTTACCTTCGTCGTGTTATTTCGTAATGTGACCCTGGCGCTACTCGGCATCGTGCCGAATATTTTCTCTGCGGTAATGATACTCGGCATTATGGGCTGGCTTCGCATACCACTGGACATGATGACCATCACCATCGCCTCCATCACCATTGGCATCGCCGTTGACGACACGATTCATTACATACACCGACTCAAACATGAATATGCGCTCAACCAGGATTATGAAAGCCTGATAGATCGCTGTCATAGCAGTATCGGTAAGGCCATGTATTACACCTCTGTCGCCATCATCTTCGGCTTCGCTATTCTTTCCCTGTCCAACTTCATTCCCACCATCAACTTCGGCCTGATGACCGGCATCGCCATGATCCTCGCGCTTGCCGGCGATTTACTGCTACTGCCCGCCCTGGTGCTGATAATCAAACCAAAAATCAAAATCTGACGTTTTATTTGATCAAAAACAAATCTTAACTCGCCTTTCGAGACTAGGATTTAAATAGAGACCCTATTTAAATCATCCGGGAGGAGTGCTTTGAGTAAGACGCAGCTAAAAATGGTGGTGTTATATGCCGATGTATCGGGCAGCACCCGGCTTTATGAAACATTTGGCGACGAGATTGCCTCTGCTGATATCCATCTCTGTCTCGAACTATTAAGCAAAGTCACGGAAAAACACGCCGGTAAAAAGATCAAGACCATTGGTGATGAAGTCATGTGCATGTTTCATAGCCCCGAAAAAGCAGCACTGGCCGCCATCGAAATGAACCAGGAATTACGCGATGCCAGCGAAGAGGGATTATTCCAATCTGGTGAACTACACATAAAGGCCGGCTGGCATTATGGCAGCGGCACCTTTCGTGGTGATGACATCATTGGCCCGGCCCCCATACTGGCGCAACAGGTTATCAACATGGCCAAACGCGATGAAATTCTAACTACGCAAATCTGTATCGATGAGCTTCCCAACATCGTTAAATGCACCGCAAACTTTATTGATTGTGTTGAAGCCGAAGACGGCAGTGGCAATATGAATGTCTACGCCCTGCCCTGGGATGACGATGATGACGGCGCGACCGTAGTCACCTCTTCTCAGGATCTCGCCCCGGAAACAGCACACCGCGCGCTGATCCTGCGTTATCGGGATCAACAAGTCGAAATGAGTCCCGACAAAACTCACTGTCGAATTGGCCGTGGCGAGGATAATGAGTTGGTGGTCTATGGCGATTTCACCTCTCGACATCACGGTGAGATTTATTATCGCCACGGCCGCTTTCATTTATCCGACATGAGTACCAATGGCTCCGGTGTCATGCAACAGGGTGCTGATTTCACCCGCCTGCATCGCGAAGAAAAATTACTCCATGGCTCAGGCACGATATGTTTCGGAGGAAAACCAGAAACCGATCCGAGTGCCGCTGTCGAATACGAATGCATCAGAGCAAAGAATTGAAACCCACTAACAGGAATACAGACATGAATGAAAGTAAAGAAGATCTACTAAATAAGAAACAGGAGCTACAAGAGCGTATAGACAGAATAAGAAAAGATATCTCAGGTGGTCTCGAAGCCGACTTCGCAGAACAAGCCACTCAACTTGAAAACCGCGATGTTTTATTGGAAATCATGCGCGTCAGTGAAGAAGAACTGGAAATAACAAAGAAAAAACTTTCTGCTCTGGATTAATCAGACTATTAAGCAATATCATCAGCGAAAAAAACAAGCCGCTGACTTAGACTCCCTTCTGCTTAATCGTCTATAATGCTATGAACCCATCCCTATGAGACCTGCAATGAGCGATACGATCATCGATAAAGACGCACTGGAACAGCATTTCGAGCCACCGATGGATCTAGCCGTGGCGACAATGCTGGACAGTATGGATAAGTACCATCGACTGTTTATTGAGCGCTCGCCTTTTGCCTGTCTTGCCACCTCCGATGCCAGCGGCCAACCGACTATTTCGCCCAAAGGCGATGCACCGGGTTTCATTAAAGTAATTGATGATAATACGCTAGTCATGCCAGATCGCATTGGTAACAACAAAGTTGAATCGTTCCATAATCTGGTAGAGAACCCAAAAATCGGCCTGATTTTTATGATCCCCGGCCAACGCGAAACATTACGTATCTCCGGCGAAGCCAGTATCACCACTGATCAGGAAAAATTAAAGTTTGCTCAGGTCGGCAAGGCGCCGGTTAAAACCGGCTTATTGATCAATATCACTAAAGTCTACTTTCATTGTGGCAAAGCCATGATCCGTTCGAAACTCTGGGATGAAGAAAGCAAGATAGGCAGAGACGACTTCCCCTCATTCGGCGAGATCTTAAAAGAAGAAGCCAAACTTGCAGAAAACAAAGACCAGCTCGATGACATGATGGAAGAGGTTTACACCGAGCAACTCTATTAACGAGGCATTAATAAAGCCTACAAAATTCGTTCAGGCTTATAGATGCCCGGTCTTCACGTAGATAATACAACCCTCATCACTATAGGGCGTATGCTCACTACCAGCCGGGTTGCGTAACCAGCAGCCTTCAGAATAAACACCCTCCTCATCCGCGAACACACCGGACAAAACCAATATTTCTTCACCCTGCATGTGCCGATGTCGCACAAAACGCGTACCCGGCGCCCATTTCACCAAAGCCACATTCTCCGTACCGTATTGATGTAAAGGCATGACCTCTAAACCCTCGACCGAACCCGGTAACCACTCCGCGGCATTCGTATCCAATCGCACAAAAGCCTGATCATCCGCGTCAAACTGCTGCAATTTCACAAATATAGTGGTGCCGTCTTTTGTATAAGGCTTGTGACTTGAACCCACAGGGTTACGCACATACATGCCTTTAGGAAAATCACCCATCGCATCAGAGAAGACACCGTCGAGCACCAGAAACTCTTCACCGCCGCCATGTGTATGCGCATCAAAATAAGAATCCGGCGCATAACGTACGATAGACGTCGCACGTGCGACTTCTTCCCCATCGCGATCCAACATGCGTCGTTGCACACCAGGCAAAGGCGAATCCACCCAGGGCAATTCATTACTATTCACAACAGCACGTTGTGATAAATCAGCATGTATTTTCAATTTTACAGAATGTTCAAATTAGAAATTGTAGTGTGAGCGGAAATAGGAATACCCCGCAGTACGAAATCGGTGATGAATTAAAGAATGGTGTCACTAGCGAGGGCATCTCGATAGCACTATTTGTCGTGCAGACCATCCTCCCAAACACTTTCCGGGGTCTCAACCGGTTCGATATCCAGATTCACCACACAGGCGTCCTGACCGCTGCGTAACAGCACACAATCAAGCGGTGTATCACTGCCTGCATTAATTTCCTGATGTGGCACATAGGGTGGCACATAAATAAAATCACCCGGTCCGGCTTCCGCAATAAACTCCAGCTTTTCACCCCAACGCATACGTGCATGACCGCTAATGACATAGATAACACTTTCAAGATCGCCATGATGATGCGCACCGGTTTTCGCATTCGCCTGAATCGACACGGTGCCTGCCCATATTTTCGAAGCACCGACTTTCGCCGCCGTAATCGCCGCAGCACGACTCATACCCGGTGTCTGTGGAGTATTAGTATCCAGATCATCCGAACGTACAACACGCACACCATCCGTTTTCCAATCAGTCGTCATAAGGCTCTCCGTTCAATTAATTACATCTCTCTTCATACAGCCACCCGTTCGAGCATAAACTCATGACAGAACCCAGTCCAATAATAAATACTAGAAGATAGCAGTACCCATCCCTATCCATCTAATCCCCTTGGAATGAGTTCTCAGAGGCGTAATATACAAACAAAGTAAAAATTAATGGTGTTAAGAGTCAAAGGAAACTGGGACGAGTTTTAAGAAATCGAAGTAGTAGACATTGATAAGAACTGGGATCATATAAAAGTTGTAACAGATACCCTCCTAAATTTACGTAATCACTATGTGCATGGCAGTTCAATATTACATAATCTGGTTCTGGACACAATTCAATTTATGTTTGAAATTACAAACCAAATATAATAGTCATGAAAGGTAGATACAACACGAATGGAAACTCGGAAGGCGAGTTTCAATCCGGATCAAATGATCAGGTATTAGTCAATAAACTGAACATCACTGATGTTAAAGAAATGGATAATCTGGAACTGGATCTTTTGGATAAGCTTTATGATGCTGTATTTGATGACGTTGAAGTAGATCAAGTTATAACCACAGCGGATGTAACGGAATGGCATAGGAAATGGTTGGGCAATGTCTATGAATGGGCTGGGAAAGAACGTTCTGTCAATATGAGTAAGGGTAATTTTCATTTTGCATCAGCCCAGCAGATACCTCGATTGTTAAAAGAACTGGATGGGGATTACCTAAGTAGACTTACACCTTGTAACATTATGTCAGATGGAGAGCTTGTAGATGCCATTGCTATTATTCATGTTGAGTTCGTTTTAGTTCATCCATTTCGAGATGGAAATGGCCGCATTGTACGTTTATTGTCAAATGTGATGGCTTTGCAAGCGAATAAACCTGAACTGGATTTTAGTAGTTGGGACACAGATCGTGACAACTATTTTTTAGCGATTAATGCGGGAATGAGTGGAGAGTACGAGCCGATGAAAATTCTTGTCAGGCGAGCTTTACATGATGGTGAGAGAGGCGTGTTGGATGGCTAAGTCTTTCTTCAATTTGTTTGATCGGCTGTTGAGTTTCAATAGCAGTGGAACTGGCCACAGAGCGAATACGCATTTTTCTTGCCGTTTTGGCGTCTTGCAAATAAATATTGGCAGAGTTTAGTGACTTCTTATTCATGTGTGTAATTATAGATGACTTAGAGTTAATATTAAACAGCTATATCAACACAATAACAAATAAAAACAATTAGTTACATCACTCGCCATAAAGACACATGCCAGTAGCCGTCAATTATATACCAACACCCGTCATACTGGCGCATGCCAGTATCCAGTCAATAACCCCACGTAAGTAACCTTGTTACAATGTTAATCAAAACTGACTCTTAACAATCACACCCTTTTTCATAATCAAAGCCAGCGATTCGTCCGGTTTCTCCAGAATAGAAATATCGTCCATCACCTCACCATTGATCAAGACTAAATCCGCCACCCAGCCTTCGCGAATTTCACCAAACATGCCATGGGTATTTAACTTACCCGACATCCGAATCACCTTGGCACTTTCCGAAGTAGCCTGTTGCAACACTTCCGCCGCCGTCCAGTACTTGGCTCGTTCTGTAAACTCACGCGGTATCTTTTTATAATTACCATAGACAAGGTCAGTACCAAAGCCCGTCGTGATGTTGTATTTCTTGATCAACTTGATCAGGTTTTCCTGCCCTGCCAATACCTGTTTCAACTTGGCACGACTGGTGTCGGACAAACCCGGCAAATCCTGAATGGTACGAAACACAAGAAGTTGAGTAGAAATCACAACATCATTTTTCTTCACTAGCCTTGCAGTCTTATCATCGATCAACAAACCATGTTCAATCGAACGCACACCATTATTCACCAGCCGTTGTACCGCTTCACTGGTATAGGCATGCGCCAATACATAAGTCCCCCAGTCGCTCGCCGCCTGCACCGCTGCCCTGATCTCCGCAGGCGAAGGTTGCAAGGTATGAATAGGATCATATTGTGAAGCCACACCACCCCCACCCATGATCTTAATCTGCGTCGCACCCAAACGCAGGTTCTCACGCACCGCCCGTAACGTCTGATCAACCCCATCAGCCAACACCGAGGTATTGTGAGGCATATAAGTAATACCAGGAGAAGGATGCGACTCATGCCGGGCACGGAAATCACCATGCCCCGCTGACTGACTAATTATCGCCCCCGCCGGAAACACACGAGGACCGTATATATCACCTGACTCAATCGCCAGAGCAAAGTCCGGATGCGTACCCCCCGCATCACGAATAGTCGTAAACCCACTATCCAGATAAAACCGCGCAACATCACTCGCATAAGCACCAATGACACTGGTATGAAAATTGGAATGTTTTATCGGATATTGAAAAATCAAATGACTATGCAGATCAATAAACCCGGGCGACAAGATGCGATTAGCACCATCAATAACCTTAGTAGAACCCGAAACAGAAATAGGCGAACTAGAAACAGACTTAATAACCCCAGAGTCCACCAACACATGCCCCGAACTCAACTCCGCATCCACGCCATTAAAGATACGCACGTTTTCAATCAGGATGGACTCTGCATTGAGAGTCATTGAAACAACTAAAAGAAAAAATGAAATAATAAAAGAGAAGTTCCGAGACATAAGCATTTCCTCACAAAAAAACCGACATTAGCACCGAATAAGTAATTTATCTAAATAAAACAACCGCATCGGCTTATTCACAGCTACAACTTTGATAAGACTACTGAAATATTTAAATGCTTGCTTGCGAAGAGAAAGGATACTTTCTGACAATATAAAATTTAATACTTATGCGCTGAAGGAGCAATGTCAAATAAAAAATGTGAGACCTGACCCCGACTAGGAGTGGATAAAGATACTGGTCTGTCTGAATATCGGAGTTGAAGTTAGCATTACGCGAAATCTTTCTTTCGCTATTTATTGAAGGGAGTTAATTTGTCGACATCCCATTTTTACTTCCCATTTCTGCAATAGCATGTTGATATAATTCTCTCAGACTTTCCCCTTTGACTTTATGTCCTTCCATGACATCTCTTAGACCTTGATTGACTAATTGGCCTAACTGATACAGCCGTCGTTTATTTTGTACATCATTTTTATCTAAATTCTTGGCTGACCACTGATAATATTCATCAATGACCATATCAAGTTCGTTTATTCCTGCCCCATCTTTGGCCGAGACTTTTGTTATCCGAGGATTCCATCCCGATGCCGCTATATTTTTGTATTGCAGAACATTGTTCAATTCACCAGCTAATCGATCTGCGCCATCAAGGTCAGACTTATTGATGACATATATATCGGCAATCTCAAGGATACCTGCTTTCATCGCCTGAACAATGTCACCTGATTCAGGCGAGAGCACTAGAATAACAACGTCCACTTGATGCCGAACATCATAATCAGTCTGACCAACACCAACAGTTTCGAGAATAATTTCATCGAAATCGAAGTTATCGAAAACATTCAGCATCCCGGTAATGTTATGACAAAGACCGTCGTGTTGATACGTGCTGGAGACGGAACGGAAATAAAGATTTGGGTCTTCAATTGCAGAATCTATACGGATACGATCACCCAGTATAGCGCCTTGTGTTACGGGACTGCTTGGATCAACGGCAAGTACTCCAATCTGCTTTTCTTTCGCCAAGCGGGCTTCCACCAGCCTATTAACTAAGGTGCTTTTTCCGACTCCGGCTGGACCAGTAATACCGAGACGTCGTGCGGTACTTTCCTCATCATTGTCTGTCGCATCGAGAATATCCTCCAGTGTTGCTTTGGCAGCCAAACTTAAGGCACGTGCTAACTTGCGGCGATTAAAACCGGAGTTTTGCATGTTTGATGACCTCGCTGTCCTTATCCGTAATTACCCTGGTGTAATAATGTCCGGCAAGCATATGATCGAATTCTATTATGTAATTGCTCGCTAAGGGGCCACCACTTTGTATCGTCATGTGAGTATTTCGCTAATCTTATCGAGCACATCCGCTATAGACATTTCTGAGGTAAAGATGGCAGCCACTCCATGTTTTTTAAGCTCTGCAAAATCATGTTCAGGTATGGTCCCACCAACAAAAATACGGATATCTTCGGCACCAAACTTATCAAGATGTTCCCTTGTTGCCTTGACCAGCTCTTTGTGACTACCAGAAAGGATGCTAAGCCCGACCGCATCCACATCTTCGTCAACCGCTGCACGGGCAATAAACTCAGGCGTTTTTCTTAATCCCGTATAAATAACTTCCGCACCGGCATCGCGTAAAGATAAAGCGATGATCTTTGCGCCAACATCGTGACCGTCGAGGCCAGGTTTTCCAATCAGTATTCGCTTGCTTTTTAACGACATATCAAATGCATTCCAATGAATTAAAAACCAACAGGCTCGCGAAATTCGCCCCATTGTCGTTTTAATCGCGCTACCATCTCACCAACCGTGACATAGGCATGACAACAATCGACGAGGTAGGGCATGATATTTTCATCATCTTTGCCGGCGACTTCTTCCAGTTTATCTAATAATTTTTGTACCTGCTCTTCATCGCGGTTTTCCCGAGTGAACTGGAGCTTTTCCTTAATCTTTTCTGAAGCATTAGCATCCAGAGTGAACTCTTCGCCATACTCATTATTGTCCTTGTCCTTGCGGAAATAGTTTTCACCAACGACAACATCCTCTCCACGATCTTTGCGGAGCTTTCGTGCTCTAGCCTGTTCTGCAATACGTGATTGCGTATATCCGTCCTCAATAGCCTTCTCAACACCACCATAATTCTCGATATCTTTGATGACATCCATTATCCCGTCGGCCATTTGGTCGGTAAGCCATTCCACATAATAGCTTCCGCCGAGCGGATCAACAGTTTTGGCTACGCCACTTTCGTAAGCGACGATCTGCTGTGTTCTGAGTGCAATTTCTGCACTAAACTCCGTTGGAATTTGAAATGCCTCGTCATAAGCACAGGTAAAAATTGACTGAGCTCCTCCCAGAACAGCAGCCATATTTTCAATGGCAACCCTGGAAATATTATTATACGGTTGAGCCGCAGTCAGAGAGGACCCACCACACACAACGCCGAAACGAAACATCAGTGCTTTTGGATCAGTTACCCCGTATCTCTCTTTAAGTAATTTTGCCCAGATACGTCGCCCGGCCCGAAACTTGGATACTTCTTCGAATAGATCCATGTGCACATAGAAAAAAAAGCTCAGCCGTCTCGCAAACTTGTTCGGATCAGCACCCCTTTTAATCAACTCGTCTACATAGGCGAGGCCATTCGCTAGTGTATAACCCATTTCTTCCTCAGCTGTTGCACCAGCATCTCTGACATGGGCACCGGCTATACTGATAGGATTAAAACGAGGCGTTTCATTGTTGGCGTACATAATGGAATCCGCTACCAGACGCATGGATGGCTTTACCGGAAATATCCACGTGCCTCGGGCAACATACTCCTTCAATATGTCATTTTGTATTGTCCCGGTTAATACTTCACGGGAGATACCTTTCTTGTCTGCGACGGCGAGGTACATTGCATAGATAATGGCAGCTGTGCCATTTATAGTGAAAGATGTAGATATCTCACTTAAATCAATGTCATTAAAAAGTATTTCTGCTTCCGCCAGATTGGAAATCGAGACACCTACCTTGCCCACTTCTCCGGTCGCCATAACATCGTCCGGGTCGTAACCGCATTGAGTTGGTAGATCAAGTGCAACAGATAAACCGGTAGATCCTTTTTCCAGCAGGAAGCGGTAACGTTCGTTTGTTTCTTCTGCCGTGCTGAAACCGGAATACTGACGTATGGTCCATAATCGGCCACGGTAGCCATCCTTGTGAATGCCCCTTGTGTAGGGATATTGTCCTGGTTCACCAATATTTTCATCATTCACCATCTCCGGACCAAGCACTCCCGGCACCTCTATTCCTGTTGGAATATGGGTCTGCATTTGCGGATTGCTCAGAGCCTCTCCTTTACTCTTTTTGCTCATCTAACTTTATTCCTGTTTTACAAAAGAAAACCGAACGTGCCAGAGTTTTCGTAGTCGATGGATGGTTTATCATTTTCAACATCAGTTATACCATTGAAATTGTGAGTGATACAAAACTCATTTTTTTTAGCATTATTTTTAAGGCAGAACATAATTACGTTTTCTTTAATATGTTTTCAGCCGCCGCCCAGTGATCGGGATGCATCCAGGTTTGTACAAAACGCGTTCTCTCTTCGCTGCGCAGGACCTCATGATATTTCCGACGTAACTCAACTCGCATAGCCTTGAGGCCTCTCAGTGACAAAGGTTTTTGTTTAAGGAATGGCGCTATAAATTCGGAAACACATTCTTCCAGGCTCTGCTCCTTTTCTGCATAGGCATCTATCAAACCAAGAGCCTTGGCATTCGACGCGTCAAATACTTCGCAAGTAGACAACACCCGCAGGGCATCTTTGCCACCAAGTAGTTCCATCAAATCTGTTCCACCTCCCCAGGCGGGTGTAATATTCAATTTACCCTGAATAAAACCAATTTTTGCAGTATGTGCCGCTACTCTAAAATCACATGCCACAGCAAGTTCCGCTCCGCCGCCCAAAGCAAAGCCGTTAAGGGCGGCTATGACAGAAACTGGGAAATAGCGAATGGCATCGAGTGCAGCGGCACCGCAATCAGACATGTTTTTTGTTTGCGCCTCAGTGCGGACTGATGACAACTCTTTTAGATCACCTCCAGCAGCAAACGAACGATCACCCGCACCTGTTAAAATTGCACAACACAAATCTGTAGCATCGTAATGTTGCTCAAAAACGTCCTGTAGTTCTTTTAATAAATCAAGGCTAAGTGCATTACGCTTTTCAGGTCGATTTATTGTTACTGTCAGTATGTTTTCAGATAGCTCAACATGCAGAACCTTAGCCGTTTCCTTCATACTCTCTCATCCAGTAAACGTGCTTTCGTTTTCAATAATAGTTTTGCTGTTTTTTCTTCATTATCTTTCATGCGATGGCCGCGTCATGGGCAACGATATTTTCAACTATATGGAGAATCTCCCGAGAGGGATAAAGAGGTTTTTTTTGTGATAAGGAATACATGTAGCCACGCTCTAGCAAAGTACCAACCAGGTTATGACAAGTCGACAAAGGCAGATCCATCGCTTTCGCAATCTCTGCAAGATTGAGTGCTTGTCGTACTTTCTCAAATACTTCAAACAGACCCAAGGTCCGCTCTGCTGTGCGCACTAGTGTCATACTATTTGCTTACATTAGTCATATAGATGAATATTACTTCAGCACACTGAATAATTATTCATATAGAGTAATATTAGTTTATAACAATGTATACTTTTATACATACTATAAGAAAATATTTTCATGTTAGTGAGAAAAAGTCTTTTATCAATTTATGTTTACGGGGGAACACAATGGTAAAAATCGGTGTTGATGTTGGAGGTACATTTACCGACCTTATCCTGGAATCCAAATCGGATGGTAAAAATTCCGTTTTCGTTCACAAAGTACCGAGTACTCCGGACGATCAATCCAGGGGTGTGTTACAGGGAATTAAAGAAATTTGCGTAACTGCCAATGTTGCCCTGAGTGACGTCAAGCTGGTCGTTCACGGCACCACAGTGGCGACTAATATTACCCTGGAAAACAAAGGTGCTGAAGTCGGCATGCTCACAACAAAAGGATTCCGCGACATATTACATATCGCTCGTCATAAAAGACCTCACAATTTCTCTATGCAATTCGATGTACCGTGGCAGTCGAAACCCCTGGTTAAGCGACGCAACCGCGTTCCCATCACCGAACGTGTTATGCCGCCGACTGGCGAAATCGAAACAGCCCTAAACAAAGACGAGGTGCGTGCCGCTGTAGAATTGTTTAAGAAGCGTGGTGTCAATGCTGTCGTCGTCGCGTTCTTGTTCTCTTTCCTCAATACTGAAAACGAGCGTCGCGCTAAAGAAATAGTTGAGGAAATGATGCCCGGCATGTTTGTGTGTTGTTCTTCGGAAGTAGCGGATGTGATCCGTGAATATGAACGCTTCTCGACGACGGCGATGAATGCCTATGTCGGTCCAAAAACGGCTTTTTATCTGTCGAATCTGGAAAAGAATCTCCGCGAAGAAGGCATTGATGCCGAAGTACGCATCATGCAGTCAAACGGCGGCATCGGCACTGTGCAAACCTGTTCGGAAAACCCCGTGACTATTCTGATGTCAGGGCCTGCCGGCGGTGTGATTGGGGGCCGCTGGGCTGGCGCCATGTCGGACGTGGATAACATTATCACTGTCGATATCGGTGGCACCTCGGCAGATATCAGCACCATCCCCGGCGGTGAAATAAAAATTATGAACCCGCGTGATACCTATGTGGGCGAGCATCCCATCCTGGTACCAATGATCGATCTGAATACCATTGGTGCTGGCGGCGGTTCTATTGCCCATCTGAATGAAGGCGGTGCCTTTCGCGTCGGTCCACGTTCAGCGGGTGCGGATCCAGGTCCGGTCTGTTACGGCAACGGTGGAACAGAACCGACTGTTACCGACGCCCAAATTGTTCTGGGCCGTCTTGATTCAGACAGACTGCTGGGGGGTGATCTCACTATCGATTCAACATTGGCCTACAAGGCGATAGATGAAAAGATCGCCACGCCCTTGAATATGACCGTAAAGGAAGCGGCACTGGGGATCATTAAGATAATCAACAACAACATGGCACTGGCCATTCGCTCCAATTCGGTGGCGCGCGGATTCGATCCACGACAATTTTCCCTGATGCCGTTTGGTGGTGCTGGTCCATTGCACGGGGTTGCCCTGGCCAGGGAAATCTCTGCCAAGGAAGTTGTCGTGCCGCCCGCTCCGGGGATTACGGCGGCGATGGGTCTACTGGTCACCGATATGCAGTACGAATTCACGCGCTCGGTCCTGGGTATTCTCAATGCCGCGGACCAGGCTCTGCTCGACAACATCAATACGCATATCGAGAAATTAGAACAGCAATGCCGGGAACGTCTTGTCGCCGACGGCGTGCCGGAAGATCAACATAAGTTTTTGAAGATCGCAGAATGTCGTTATTTGGGACAGGGATTTGAATTACGTGCGGAAATGCCCTCGGAGCCCTTGTCCGAGGCTAACAAGAATGTACTGATCGATAACTTCCATGCCCAGCATCTTCTAGACTACGGTTTTTCCTATGAAGGCTCAGAAGTGGAAGTAGTAACGCTACGTGTGATCGGGGTCGCCGATGTGCAAGCGCTTGAATGGCCTACTGTGGCTCAGGCGAACGGATCAGCCATCGATGCGGCTTTACTCTACAGTCGTGAGACCACTTTCGATGACGGACAAACAGTCGACACGCCGCGCTATGACCGTGACCGCTTGCTCGCGGGCCATGAAGTACCGGGACCGGCCATCATTATTCAACATAATTCAACCACACTTGTGCCGCCAGACTATACGGCACGCGTTCATGTAAGCGGTAACCTTCACATTTCCAGTGACCACGAAGCAGGAGCACAATCATGACTTACAAAGAAGTCGACCCCATTACACTTCAGGTGATTTCCGGCGCACTCGACACCATCGCTCAGGAAATGGGCTATGTCCTCTACCGGATGTCTTTCTCATCGATTATTCGCGAATCTCAGGACCTGGGCGCCGGTTTGTTCGACACAGATTTCAATACGCTTTGCGAATCGAATTCATCACCCCTGCACAACGGTTCTATCCCCGGCTACCTACGCGGTGTGCAAGAAACTCTGCAAGGTGGCGAGTGGTACGAAGGCGATGTGGTGATCCACAATCATCCCTACTATGGCGCCAGTCACTCGCCGGATATCGCCATTCTCATTCCGATCTTTGTGGATGGCGAACTGGTCGGATATTCCGCTAACACCGCCCACCACCTGGATATCGGTGCAGCCACGCCGGGTATCGTTATTGATATTCCGGATGTGTTTGCCGAAGGCATGTTGTTCGCGGGAGTAAAACTCTACGATAAAGGTGTCCGTAATGAAGCGGTCTGGCAATATCTAAGTAATAACAGCCGCATGGCAAAGCAGTTGCAGGACGATCTCGATGCGCAAATCGCCTCAGCGCGACTAGGCGAAAAAAGGTTCATCGAACTGATCAGGTCCCACGGCAAAGAGACAGTGCTGGGAGCCTCGGCACAGCTCATGGATTATACAGAGGGTCTGCTGCGCAAGGGTATCGCGGACATCCCGGATGGTGAATATTTTGCCGAAGGATTTATGGATGACGACGGACGTAATCGAGACACACGCCTGCCGATCAAGGTGTGCGTGCGCATCATTGGGGATTCTGTCGAGGTTGATCTGACAGGTTCTGCCGATCAAGTCCCTACGGCCTTCAATGTGCCATTTGAGGGATCGACCAAGGTTGCCTGCTTCTTCGCCTTTCGCGCAATCCTGCTCGACACCGCGACCTCTGAGGAATACGTTCCGCAAAATGAAGGATCGTTTCGACCGATAAAGGTCATCGCACCGAAAGGATCGATCTACAACCCGGATTTTCCGGCGGCTTGCGAGGCACGCTTTACTCAGTGTAACCGCGTAATCGATTTGATCATTAAAGCCTTATCGCCAGTCTTGCCTGAACAGACAACGGCCGGAAACTCTGCCAGTCTTTCCTTCGCCGCCTATGCAGGCGTTCGTGCGAGTGGTGACTACTGGGTTTTTCTAGAAGTGAACGAAGGCGCCTATGGTGGACGACCCCATTCCGATGGCCCCGATTCCATCGACAACCTGATGGTCAACACCCGCAATAATCCGATCGAAGATCTCGGTATGCACCTGCCGATGGTGTGTGATCGTTATGAACTACGCGATGATGTCATGCCTGGTGCGGGTAAGTATCGCGGCGGTATCGGCGTCGTCAAATCACAGCGCGTTTTGACTGACGGCACCATTACCCATGAAGCCGAACGTCACGAAGATACGCCCTGGGGCGCCTTCGGTGGTCACAGCGGCGCCGTTGGTAAGGTTGAGGTCTATAACGTATCGGAAGATAAGGACATCTCTCAGTTGCCAGCCAAATTTTCCGGCGTACCCGTCAAACAAGGTGACGTCATGGCATTTTATGCGCCATGCGGTGGTGGTTATGGCAATCCATTGGAACGTTCTCCCGAGCAAGTGCGCGATGATGTCCTCGACGGTTTTTGCACAATCGAACATGCCCGGCAAGCCTACGGGGTAGTGTTACTAAACGAAGACGAGATCGATGCTGCAAAGACGAAAGAACTGCGCGAAAAAATGTCCCAAAGCACGGCTTAACACGAGCCAAAGAGCCTTACACTTACGATAGTGTTATTGGGACAAAAATGCTTTTCAGATATGTTTAATATCTTTGTTTCAAGATCACTCTTGAAAGTCTCAATAGTTATACAATGTTCAAGCTAACTGCATTCG
>Ga0055584_100002107_pt1 | contig 19641 bp, 18 predicted proteins | sample OSDHelmetaG_FD_58716 | JGI IMG/M metagenome (GOLD analysis project Ga0055584, IMG submission 58716) | Pelagic marine sediment microbial communities from the LTER site Helgoland, North Sea, for post-phytoplankton bloom and carbon turnover... | ecosystem: Environmental > Aquatic > Marine >... | reverse complement strand
CGCTATGAAGTCATCTATGGAATCTTTGATCAATCATTTTAAACTTTTCACAGAAGGTTTTCATGTTCCAAAAGGAGAAACCTACACCTTTGTCGAAGCTCCAAAGGGCGAATTTGGTGTTTATCTAGTTTCAGATGGTTCTAATAAACCATATAGATGTAAAATAAGAGCTCCAGGATTCCCATTTCTTCAAGCTACTGAATTTTTATCCAAAGGTCACATGTTATCAGATTTAGTTGCAATAATTGGCAGTTTAGATATTGTTTTTGGTGAAATTGATAGATGAGTGAAAATAGTTTTAGAAAAATTGCTAATGAGTCAATACAGCCGCCAGAGTTTAAATTTTCTAAGTTAAACTTAGATAAAGCTTTAAATATTAAAAAAAACTATCCATCTAATTATCCCGAAAGTTCCATTATGCCTTTATTAATGCTAGCTCAGTCTCAGAATAATGGTTGGGTTCCAAAAAAGGCTATTGAATATATTGCTAACTTTCTCAAAGTTCCAGAAATAAAGGTTCTTGAAATTGCTACCTTCTACACTATGTACAATTTATCACCAATTGGTAATTATCACATTGAGGTCTGTACTACAACACCATGCATGTTGAGAGGATCCGACGAAATACTGAAGGCGTGTAAAAAAAAAATAGGAATAAAAATTGGAGAGTTATCCGAAGATAAAAAGTTTTCTTTAAATAGAGTAGAATGCCTTGGGGCATGTGTAAATGCACCGGTTGTTAAAATTAATGAAAATTATTTTGAGGACCTGGATCTACTTTCTTTCGATAAATTAATAGAAGGTTTAGAGAAAGGCAAGGAATTGAAAATTGGACCGCAAATTAAAAGAAAAGGTTCGGAACCAATGAAAGGTTAGAAATGATAAAAAAATCAAATATAATATTTTCAAATTTGTATGGGTCAAATGACCCTTACTTATCAAGTGCAATCAACAGAGGTGATTGGATGGATACGAAAAAAATTTTAAAGAGTAGTAGGCAAAAGATTATTGATATAATTAAAGAATCTCGACTCCGTGGAAGAGGCGGGGCTGGTTTTGCTACTGGTATGAAATGGGATTTTATGCCTAAAGAGGTAAAAAAACAACATTACTTAGTTATCAATGCTGATGAGGGTGAGCCCGGAACATGTAAAGATAGAGATATAATTAGAAATGAACCACATAAACTTATAGAAGGTTGTTTGTTATCTTCATATGCAATAGGAGCAACTAAGTGTTATATATATATAAGGGGTGAATTTTATAATGAATCTTTAATTCTACAAAAGGCAATTAATGAGGCTTATAAAAAAAAATTCTTAGGAAAAAATATATTTGGATTAAATATAGATTTCGATCTATATTTACATCTTGGGTCAGGGGCTTACGTATGTGGAGAAGAAACAGCATTAATTGAAAGTCTTGAGGGAAAAAAAGGTCAACCACGACTGAAGCCACCTTTTCCTGCAAATGTAGGGCTTTTTGGAAAACCAACTACTGTAAATAACGTTGAGACCATAGCTGTGGTTCCTACAATTCTAAGAAAAGGTTCTAAATGGTTCTCGGATATTGGAAATGATAATAATTCTGGGTCTAAGATATTCTGCATTTCAGGCCACGTAAATAAACCTTGTAATGTTGAAGAAGAACTGGGTGTACCTCTAAAATATTTAATACAAAAGTATGCAGGTGATGTTATAGGAGGTTGGAATAATCTTTTAGCTGTTATTCCTGGAGGCTCATCTGTACCATTATTACCTAAAGGTAAATGTGAGGATGTGTTGATGGATTTTGATTCACTTAAAAATGCAGGGTCTGCTTTGGGTACTGGTGGTATAATAGTAATAAATAAACAAACAGATATCCTATCATCAATTGCGAGATTATCAGAATTTTATCATCATGAGTCATGCGGACAGTGTACACCTTGTAGGGAAGGTACAGGATGGATAATGAGAATGATGAAGAAATTAGTTGATAATAAATGCACTATTGAAGAGGTAGATTTGCTTGAAGAGGTAACTAAACAAATAGAGGGACACACAATTTGTGCACTTGGTGATGCTGCTGCCTGGCCAATTCAAGGTTTACTAAAGAACTTTAAACATGAAATTCTTAATCGAATTGATAATAAGAAAAAAAACGTAGCCTAAACTATGGTTAAATTGACAATTAATAATAAAGCCTTAGATGTTGAGAATGGTATAACTGTTCTGCAGGCATGTGAGATTGCTGGAATAGAAATACCAAGATTTTGTTACCATGAGAGACTATCAATTGCAGGGAATTGTAGAATGTGTTTGGTGGAAATGGAGAATTCTGGAAAACCTGTTGCCTCATGTGCTATGCCAGTAGCTGAGGGAATGAATATTAAAACAAATTCAGAACTTGTTGAAAAAGCTAGAAATGGTGTTATGGAGTTTCTTTTAATTAATCATCCTTTGGATTGTCCTATTTGTGATCAGGGCGGAGAATGTGATCTTCAAGATCAAGCCATGGCCTATGGCAAGGGATTTAGTAGATTCAATGAGGGTAAAAGGGCAGTTTCGAACAAAAATTTAGGACCACTAATAAAAACACATATGACTAGATGCATTCATTGTACTAGATGTGTAAGATTTAATGAGGAAATTGCTGGAAATTACCAACTTGGAGCGATTGGGAGGGGTGAAAATACAGAGATCACAAGTTTTTTGGAAAAAAATATCGATTCAGAACTGTCTGGCAATGTAATTGATTTATGTCCAGTAGGAGCGTTAACTTCAAAACCATACGCTTTTATTGCAAGACCTTGGGAACTTAAAAAAACAGATAGTATTGACGTATTTGATGCGTTAGGGAGTAATATAAGAGTTGATTCTAAGGGTGATAAAGTCCTTAGAGTGTTGCCAAGAATAAACGAAGATATTAATCAGGAATGGATTTCTGACAAAACAAGGTTTGCTTATGATGGTCTAAACCATCAAAGGCTTGATAGATTTTATTTTAGAGATAATAATTCTAAACTAAGTGAAATTTCTGAAGAAAAATCCTTTGAAATTTTAAAAAATAAATTATTAAAAACTAAAGGTAACAAGTTTTTTTCCATAGTTGGGAATACGCTTGATTGCGAGTCAGTATTTTCATTTAAATTATTCTTAGATAAACTTAATCTTAAAAATTATGACTGTAGACAAGATCAATCATTTTTTATTCCAATGAAACGATTTTCATATTTATTTAACAGTAAAATATCCGGAATCGATGAATCAGATTTGTGTATACTAGTTGGGACAGATTTAAGAAAAGAAGCTCCGTTAATTAATGCTAGATTAAGACAAAAGATTAAATACAGTGATGAAAAGTTTCAAATTTTAAATTTTGGAGATAAAAAAAATTCTAATCTTGTTAATTTTAATATCGGTGATAACTATCATTCTCTTAATAATTTGAAAATTTCCAAATATAAAAATTTACTTAAAAAATCAAAAAAACCAATTTTTATAATAGGTCAAGGACCTTTAATTAGTAATGATGCACAAAATCTGTTTTACTTTTTGCTAGATATTTATAATAAATCTAACAATATTGCTGATTGGTCTGGCTTTAATGTTTTACAAAACTATTCTGGTAGAGTAGGTGCGTTAGATTTAAATTTTTATAATACAAAAAATGTAAATAAAAATTTTGTTAATGATATATATAATGGAAAATATGATGTGTTATACCTCTTTTCCGCTGATGAGCTTGATTTTGAAAAAATTCCTTCAAGAACCTTTGTTATTTATCAGGGCCATCATGGTGATAGAGCAGTAAAAAGAGCGGACTTGATCATACCTACTTCATGTTTTACAGAAAAAGAAGGTTTATACGTAAATATGGAGGGTAGACCTCAAATAAGTAGACAAGTAAAAATGCCAATTTCTGGAGTAAGCCACTCCTGGAGCTTTTTTAGAAATCTGTCAAAATATCTAGATACTGAAATTGGATATGACAAGTTCTCTGAGTTAAGGTCAGCGATGTTTACAGAAACACCACATTTATCAAGAATAAGCCTATTATCTGAAAATAGCTTGCCAAAGTTAAAAATTCCGAGAGTTAATCTTTCTAAAAATTTAATAAAGACCAGTATTGATAATTTTTATATGACTGATTCAGTAAGTAGAAATTCGCCAGTAATGTCCTCATGCTCAAGCCAAATTCAAAATAAAAAATAAAGAAATGTTAATAGATATTTTAATTATAGTATTAAAGATTTTTTTAATTATTTTTCCTCTTTTAATTTCAATAGCATATTTGACATTTTTTGAAAGAAAGGTAATAGGATCCATGCAACTAAGAAAAGGTCCTAACGTTGTGGGACCTTTTGGTTTGCTTCAGCCAATAGCTGATGGTTTAAAATTGTTATCAAAAGAAACAATTTTTCCGGATAATTCTAATAAATTTTTGTTTATTTTGTCGCCAATCATAACATTTGTACTAGCATTAATTGCTTGGGCCGTTATACCAATAGACTACAAAGTTGTTTTGGCAGATATCAACGTTGGAATAATGTATATATTTGCGGTGTCCTCGCTCGGTGTTTATGGAATAATAGTAGCTGGTTGGTCAAGTAATTCTAGATATGCATTTTTAGGAAGTTTGCGTTCAGCTGCCCAAATGATTTCTTATGAGGTATCAATAGGTTTAATTATAATTTCAGTCCTTCTTACTGCTGGTTCTCTTAACCTCTCCAGCATTGTATTGTCTCAAGAAAAGGTTTGGTACATAATTCCACATTTCCCCATGTTTGTAATTTTTTTTATATCGACATTAGCTGAAACAAATAGAGCTCCTTTTGATCTTCCAGAAGCTGAATCTGAGCTTGTCGCTGGGTATAATGTAGAATATTCATCTATGTCCTTTGGTTTATTTTTTCTTGGTGAGTATGGTAATATGATTTTAATGAGCTCAATGTCAACAATCCTATTTCTTGGGGGATGGTTGCCTCCTGTTCAAAATGATCTTTTAAATTTAGTTCCAGGATTTATATGGTTTTTAGTTAAGGTAGTTTTTTTACTATTTATTTTTTTATGGGTGAGAGCTACATTACCAAGATACAGGTATGATCAACTAATGTCTTTAGGATGGAAGTTATTTCTCCCATTGTCTTTATTTTGGATTGTAGTAACATCATGTGTAGTATTTTGGATGAAGGGTTATGTTTAAGATGAAAGCAGTCTTTTTTTACATTAAAGAATTTTTATTAATTGAAGTTATAAAAGGATTAGCGCTCACAATGAAGTACTTTTTTAAGCCAAAAGTTACTATAAATTATCCATTTGAAAAAGGAGCACTCAGTTCACGATTTAGAGGCGAGCATGCTTTAAGAAGGTATGAATCTGGGGAAGAAAGATGTATAGCTTGTAAACTTTGTGAAGCTGTATGCCCTGCACAGGCTATTACTATTGAAGCTGAGCCTAGAATTGATGGTTCAAGAAGAACAACCAAATATGATATTGACATGACCAAATGTATTTATTGTGGTTATTGTCAAGAATCGTGTCCTGTTGATGCAATCGTAGAAGGTCCAAATTTTGAGTTTGCAACTGAAACAAGAGAAGAACTAATATATAGTAAGGAGAAACTTTTAGATAATGGTGATAGATGGGAACTAGAAATATCTAAAAATCTTGAAAAAGAATCTAAATATTTATGAATATTATTATTTTTTATATAATTTCCTCAATAACAGTTCTTTCTTGCTTATCCGTAGTATTCTCAAGTAACCCTGTTCATTCAGTTTTGTTTCTGATCTTTACTTTTTTTAATGTTGCTGTTCTTTTTCTTCTTTCCAATGCAGAGTTTTTAGCTATGACATTGATAATTGTTTATGTCGGAGCAGTAGCGGTTCTATTTTTATTCGTAGTTATGATGTTAAATATAAATGAGGTGTTAATCAAAGAGGGTTTTTTAAAATACTTTCCTTTTGGTTTACTTTTGATCACAGTTTTTTTGTTAGAGTTATTTTTTGTTTTTAAAGATATAACATTAAAAAATACTGTAAGTTCTAAAATGAATATTACTAAATTACTTGATAAAGGAAATAATAACACTGAATCAATAGGCATGTTTTTGTATACAGACTTTTTCATAGTTTTTCAAATATCAGGCTTTTTATTGCTTGTGGCTATGATTGGAGCTATTGTTTTAGCTAAGAGTGAAAATCCAAACATCAAATCACAAAAAATTATCTATCAAAAGAGTCTTGATAAAAAAAAAGTGATCAAGTTAAAATAATAAAAATGGACTTCTTTAATTATTTCTTTCTTTCCTCAATTATTTTTTCGATAGGATTTCTGGGAATCTTCATAAATAGAAAAAATATTATTACTATTTTAATGTCTATCGAACTAATGCTCTTGGCAGCAAATATTAATTTTGTTGGTTTTTCGAATGTTCTTGACGACTTGTATGGTCAGATTTTTGCTTTATTTATATTAGTAGTTGCGGCAGCAGAAGCTGCAATTGGATTGGCGATCTTAATAATTTTTTTTAATAAATCTGGGACTATAAGTGTCGATTTTATCAATAAATTGAAAGGTTAAATTTTGTTTTTATTATCTATATTTTTACCTTTATTAAGCTATCTAATGTGTATTCTCCTAAATGAAAGATTAAAAGATAAGTACGTTTGTCTTTTTTCATCTGTTTTTCTTGTTTTTTCATCAATTTGTGCATTTGTCTCTTTTCTAAATTTAGAAATAAATGAAGACCAGGCAATAGTTTTATCTAGTTGGATAAATTCTGGAAGTTTTAGTGTTGATTGGTCTGTGCAATATAATTTACTTTCTTCAAGTATGGTCCTAATGGTAAATTTTGTATCTACCTTGATCCATATATATTCTATTGGATACATGGCTAAGGATGATAGAAAAGTAATTTTTATGGGTTATTTAGGTTTGTTTACTTTTTTCATGCTTTTTCTAGTTTCATCATCAAACTTATTACAACTTTTCCTAGGATGGGAAGGTGTAGGTTTGACATCCTATTTACTAATTGGTTTTTGGTATAAAAAGAATCAAGCAAATGTAGCGGCAATTAAGGCATTTGTTGTAAACAGAGTAGGGGATTTTGGACTTATTTTGGCTCTTTTTGCTGCATTTATTGTGTTTGGAACTTTAAATATAAATGAAATTTTACTACTACTAGAATCTCAAAATACAACTAAAGTTGAATTCTTAGGACTTCAGCTTCATTCAATAACACTAATTGTAGTTTTAATTTTTATCGGTTGTATGGGAAAATCAGCTCAGTTTGGTTTGCATGTATGGTTACCAGATGCTATGGAAGGGCCAACACCTGTTTCTGCCTTAATACATGCTGCAACAATGGTAACTGCTGGTGTTTTCTTACTTATAATCTTGTCTCCACTAATTGAAGAATCTAGTCAATTTTCAAGATCTTTAATACTTATTATTGGAACAATAACTTGTATTTTTGCTTCTAGTGTAGCCATTTTTCAAAATGATATAAAAAAAGTTATCGCCTACTCTACTTGTAGTCAACTTGGTTATATGTTTATGGCAATTGGTGTTTCAGCTTACTCTGTTGCATATTTTCATTTGTTATCACATGCATTTTTTAAAGCTTTACTCTTTCTAGGTGCTGGTTCAGTAATACACAGCATGTCTGATGAACAAAATATCAAAAAAATGGGAGGACTTTATAACAAAATTCCTTTGACTTATATAACGATGTTAATTGGATCTTTTTCTTTAATGGGTTTACCTTTTTTAAGTGGTTATTATTCTAAAGATTTAATAATCGAGTTTATATACTTGGGTCAATCAAATGTAAATACTTACGCTTATATCATTTCAATAATAAGTGTTTTATTTACTACAATATATTCAGTTAGACTTATAATTTATGTATTTCATCGAGAAAATAAATCTGATGAAAAAGTTTTTGCACATATTCATGAATCTCCTCCAATAATGATACTACCACTTACAATTTTATCTATTTTTGCAATATTCTTTGGGATGATAATGCATAATCATTTTGCTGGTGAAAGTTTATTTAGAGTATGGGGTGAATTTATGTTTATTAATAATGATATTAACGATGAGTATACTTTTGGAAATATACCTATCTTAGTAAAAAAATTACCTTTATTTGCAATCATTCTCGGTACTTTTCTTTGTTTTTTAATATATTTTATATTCAAAAAGCATTCCCAGGCGGTGAAAAAAAAGTTAACAATTCCTATCAGTGTTTTTGAAAACAAGATATATATAGACGAAATTTATAACTTGATCTTTGTTAAAGGCTCATTTTATCTTGGTAAAGGTTTTTGGAAATCAATAGATATAGACTTGATTGACAATCTAGGTCCCAATGGTATATCAAGATTAGTTGGTTCATTCGGGAAGGTGGTTTCTAGACTTCAATCGGGTTACTTGTACCACTATGTTCTGTCAGTTGTTATTGGACTTACTTTATTTTTAAGTATATATATTTATATTTTGTGATGTTAAACCTCCCTATTTTACCTATTTTAATAGCTTTGCCCATCGTAGGTTTAGCTTTTGTTTTACTTTCACCAGAGGGAGATGATTTTGCAAAAGAATCAAAAAAATCTGCTATATGGACTTCTACAAGTACCCTTTTATTATCATTGTATCTTCCAATAAATTTTGATAAGTCAATTCCTCATTTTCAGTTTGTTAATACATTTTCTTGGTTTAATAGTGATAATTTAAGATTTTCGCTTGGTGTGGACGGGCTATCCATGCCTTTTGTTATTCTTTCAACTTTTTTAATTTTTTTATGTATAATTTTTATTTATCCTCAAAATAAAAAAAATATGAAAATGTACTTGGCTGCGTTTTTATTACTTGAATCCTTTTTAATTGGTGCGTTTAGTGCAATAGATCTTTTTTCTTTCTATGTTTTTTTTGAATCTATTTTAATTCCCATGTATTTACTAATTGGTTTTTGGGGTGGTGAACGAAGAATATATTCTGCTTATAAGTTTTTTCTATACACATTCTTAGGTTCAGTTTTAATGTTAGTTGCAATAATTTTTCTTTACCAAGAGTTCGGAACAATAAGTATTCCCAAATTGTTAGATACGACTTTACCATTTTATCTTCAAGTCTGGCTGTGGCTTGCTTTCTTTTCATCATTTGCAGTTAAAATTCCAATGTGGCCTTTTCACACATGGCTTCCAGACGCTCACGTAGAAGCCCCGACAGAAGGCTCGGTTATTTTAGCAGGAATACTGTTGAAATTAGGTGGATATGGTTTTATTAGATTTAATTTATCTTTGCTACCTGATGCTTCTATTTTCTTTACACCTTTTGTATACTTTTTATCAGTAGTTGCGATTATTTACACATCTTTTATTGCGTTAGTTCAGGAAGATATGAAAAAACTTATAGCATATTCATCGGTTGCTCATATGGGTTTTGTGACTCTAGGGATTTTTTCTGCTAATATTCAGGGTCTTCATGGTGCCGTAATTCAAATGATATCCCATGGGTTGATTTCTGCTGCGTTATTCTTTTGTATTGGTTCAATCTATAACCGATATCATACAAAGGAGATTGCTTATTATGGAGGTTTGAATTCAAAACTTCCAAAATTATCAATTTTTTTTTTATTATTCACATTAGGTTCAATAGGTTTTCCTGGAACTTCAGGCTTTGTAGGAGAGTTTTTAACATTACTCGCTGCATACAGTAAAAATACCATAGTTGCATTCATATCAGCTTTTGGCGTTATACTTGCTGCTTCATACATGTTAATTTTATATAAAAATGTATTTTTAGGTATTACAAGCGAAAATTTAAAAGCAAAAGTGAATGATCTTTCAATTTTTGAACTCATTGTATACATTCAACTAATTTTTTTAATTTTATTAATTGGTATTAAACCAGATTTAATTTTAGATTATACTACTAGCTCTTTAGATAGAATTACTAAACTTTATCCAATTTCAATATTTTGAGGTCAAATTGTATATTCTCCCTGAAATTTTTATTAGTTTATCAACATTAACCTTACTTCTTTTGACCTCTTTTACAAAGAAGATCAATCATAAAGATATGGCATATCTTGCTTTATTTATTATATTCTTTGCACAGTTTTTTATTTTAAAAGATATTTTTTACTACAAAGAAATTTTTAACGGTTTCTTTATTGTTGACTCATTTAGTTCTTTTATAAAATTATTACTTTTAGTTTGTGCAGGTTTAATAGTTTATTTTTATATTGTAGTTAAAAACCCAGTATCCTTAAATAGACCAGAGTTTCCAATTCTCGTTTTATTTGCAGTAGTGGGAATGATGTTGATGGTTTCTGCTAACAATTTTTTATCTTTATTCATGTCAATTGAACTTCAAAGTTTAACACTATATATACTTGTTTCTTTTTCTAGGAAGGATTCTTTTTCGTCAGAAGCTGGAGTAAAGTATTTTATAATTGGAAGTCTTTCAACCTGTATATTTTTGTTTGGTACGAGCCTAATTTATGGACTGGTTGGATCGGTTTCTTTTGAAAATATAAGTACATTTATGTCTGAGCAATTAACTATGCCAACATTCTTAATTGTGGGTTTAATTTTTATTTTAGTTTCGATTTCTTTAAAGATATCAGCCGCACCATTTCATATGTGGACTCCTGATGTTTATCAAGGAGCACCTACATTAGTTACTACAATTTTGTCAACAATACCCAAGATTGCTGCTTTTGGTGTCCTAATAAGGTTATTAGTTTATCCGTTTAGTGAAATAATTATTGATTGGGGAAAGATTTTGATAATTCTATCAATAACTTCAATGTTAGTTGGTTCATTAGGAGCTCTTCTTCAGTCAGATTTGAAAAGGTTGATGGCTTATAGTACTATTAACCATATTGGATTTATGTTAATGGGTCTTGTTCCCGGAACTGAAGATGGGATAACTGCTATTTGTATTTACATTATTTTTTATGTGACAATGAATCTTGGTGTATTTTTATTCATATTAAATATGAATAGAGATCAAATTAATGTTAGCAGTATTAAAGACTTATCTGGTTTATACAAAAGCCAACCATTAATGGCAACATTTATGGCAATTTTACTATTTTCTATGGCAGGTATACCACCTATGGCAGGTTTTATTGGAAAGCTTATCATTTTGAACTTAGTTATAGATAATAACCTTTTTTATTTAGCTATAATTGCCGTATTAACATCTGTAATTGCAGCTTTTTATTATATAAGATTAATTAAATGTATCTTTTTTGATCAGCCACAAGATGATTTAGATATTATAAGTAATAATCAATCTAAATATCTCTTAGGTTTTTTTGCAGTTTTTAATATTCTAGTAATATTTATGCCACAGTTTTTTTTAGATTTGTGTTCGGCAGTTACACTATCTCTATTTGCATTAAATTAAATAATGAAGAATTCTTTCGACCTATATTTTTATAAATCAATTAATAATACAAATGATAAATTAAAGGAACTTAGATTAGTTAATCCAAATCAAAATATTGCTTTATTTTCCGCGGATCAAAGAAATGGTAAAGGAAGATCAGGTAAGATTTGGTTAAGTAGTGAGGGAGATTTAACTTGCTCTTTTTTGATAAATCAATCAGTTTCATTTAAAGACATTGGAAAGATTAACATAATATTTGTAAATATTTTATTTAACTTTTTTAAAAACTTTAATATTATCCATTCCGTAAAATATAAATGGCCAAATGATATTCAAATAAATGATAGTAAAATTTCTGGAATTTTAATAGAAACGTTTTCTAATGATAAAAATATAGAAAGTTTTATTGTTGGTATCGGAGTAAATTTAATATCAACTCCAAAAATAGATACAAATAAAACTCTATCTTTAGCAAAGTTAAATATTAAAATTGATCCTATAGAGGCATTTTTTTTATTGCAAAACGAAGTAAACTTTTTTTTTAATGAATTTAATAATTTAGATTTTTTATCTTTGAGTAAAAATCTAAATTTAAACTTTTATAAAAATAATAAGGAATTGAGAGTTAAGGTGAATGATAAAATAATTAGTGGTACATTTAAAAAAATTAATAGTCGCGGGGAACTTATTTTAGATACTTTAAATAACAAAAACCAAAAAATTTCATTTGGAGAAATCATTTGAATATCTTAACTATTGATGTAGGAAATACCAATGTAGCTATATGTTTGTTTTTTAAAGAAAAACCAATTTCATTTGTTAAAATTAGAAATACTGACTTAATCAAAACTAAGCTTAAAGAAAATCTTTTAGAAAAATATACAAAAAATTCAAATATAAATATTATTTTATCGTCAGTTGTTCCTGCAATTTCAAAAATAATTATTGATTTTCTTAAAGTTAATAAAATTAAATTTTATCTATTGAAGAATTTGATCAAGACCTTAGAAATTAAAATTAATATTAGAGAGAAAAAAAAAATTGGAGAAGACAGAATCGTAAATGCTTATTATGCAAAAACAAAGTACTTAAAAAATTTGATTATAATTGATTTTGGGACAGCCACTACATTTGATGTTATTGATTCACAGGGTAATTATGATGGAGGAATTATAACGCCTGGTATAGATTTATCTTTAAAAGTTCTATCTGAAAGAACAGCCAAATTACCTTTAGTGAAATTTGCAAAAACAAAAAATGTTATTGGTAGAGATACTAAAAGTGCAATTCAGTCAGGTTTTTTTTGGGGGTATGTTTCTATGATTCAGGGTCTTGTATATAAAATTACTAGCGAAAAGAAAAATTCTTTTAGAATAATTCTTACAGGTGGAAATTGTAATGTTTTTAAGAACCTTATTGAAAATGTTATAGTTAGTGATGATCTATTCAACTCTAAAGGTTTAAATTTTATAATGAAGGAATATTTGAAAAATGAATATCAAAAACGATAGTCTATATTTCTTACCATTGGGTGGTTCTGGAGAAATAGGAATGAATTGCAACCTTTATCATTATAAAGGTAAATGGATCATGATTGATTTAGGGGTCATGTTTAGCAATTCTGATCTTGAGCCATATGACGTACTCATGCCTGATATTGAATTTATTATAAAACGGAAGAAAGACTTATCAGCAATTATTTTAACTCATGCTCATGAAGACCATATCGGTGCAGTCCCTTATTTATATTCAGAGTTTCCTGATATACCTATTTATACAACCTCTTTCACAGCATCCGTACTAAAACGTAAATTTGACTCTAGTGAAAACAACAAACTTAACCTTAAGTTATTTGAATATAACAAAAGTTTTAATATAGGCTTTTTTTCAGTTCAAATTTGTTCTTTAACACATTCAATACCTGAGCCAAATGCAATAATCTTAAAAACCGAAAAAGGTAATATATTTCATACTGGTGATTGGAAAATTGATCCAAATCCACTTGTAGGCCCCCCAATTGATGAAAATGAAATTAAAGAAATATGTAACGATGGTATTACTGCAATGATTTGTGATTCCACAAATGTTTTTAACGAAAACCCATCCGGTAGTGAGTTCGAAGTTAGAGAAAGTCTAAAAAAAATTTTTTCTGAGAAAAAGAAAGGAAAAATAATAATTACTTGCTTTGCTTCAAATATTGCACGCTTAGAAACAATTTTAAAAGTATCAGATGAACTTAATAAATGTTGTTTTTTTCTAGGTAGATCATTGCACAGAATATATGAATCAGCCATTGAAAATGATTATCTTAAGCAGTTTAACAATATTATAGATGAAAAAGATGCAAAAGTTATTAATGACGATGATCTCGTTGTTATTTGTACAGGTAGTCAAGGTGAAAGTAGAGCAGGTTTGTCTAGGATAGTAAACGGTAATCATAGAAATTTAAATATTAGTTCTGAGGACCTGGTCATCTTTTCATCTAGGGAAATTCCTGGAAATGAAAAACAAATAAATGAAATTAAAAAAGAAATCATGAAGATTGGTTGTGATTTATTAGATCATAAAAATTCTATGGTACATGTTTCTGGACATCCATCACAAAAAGAACTTAAAACTATGTATAATTGGGTTTCTCCCAAATCTCTTATACCTGTTCATGGGGAATATAGGCATCTGAAAGAACATCATGCTTTTTCAAAAACATGCGGTATTAAAGATCAAATTTTAGTTGAGAACGGTGATCTTGTTTTAATCGATAACAATAAAAAACTAATTATTAATAACAAAATTCCTGTTGGTAGAAAGGCATTAAAGGGTAATCAAATCATATCAGTAGATAGTAAGTATTTCCAAAATATTAAAAAAATATCCAGTGATGGCCAACTTTTTATTAATATAATAATAAGTGTTGATAATGACTTAAAGGCTGACCCGGTTTTATATTGCCCGACATTAGCACTTGATGAAGGTGATATTACGGTTTTAAAGAGTTATTTAAAAAAAGAAATTATAATAATTTCTAAAAATTGTATTGATGATAATATTCTTGCTAATGAAATAAAGATAATTGCAAGAACTTATATAAAAAATAAAATTGGATTAAAACCTTCTACAATTGTTGAGATTATAAGGATATAGAATATAATAAAAATATGATTACAAAATTTAACCATGTAGCAATCGTAGTTCCAGATTTAGATGAAGCTGCAAAAAAATATAAAAATGTTTTAGGAGCTAAAGTCTCAAAATCATTTGACTACCTAGAGCATGGAGTAAGTGTAGTGTTCGTTGAATTGGATAATTCAAAGATAGAATTAATGCATCCATATGGTGATAAGTCACCTATAAAATCTTTTTTAGAGAAAAACAATTCTGGTGCCATGCACCATATATGTATAGAAGTAAAAGATATATTTAAAACTTGCGAAGAAATGAAGAAAAATGGGGTGAGGGTTCTTGGAGATGGCACCCCAACAAATGGAGCTCATAATAAACCAGTAATCTTTTTACATCCAAAAGATTTTTTTGGCACTCTGATAGAACTTGAGCAGGAGTAACTTTGTTCGGTTTAGAATCCTTAGTAATTTATGTAATTTTTTGGTGGTTAATCCTCTTCATTACTTTGCCATTTGGTGTTTCAAGAGATAAGGAAGTTATTCATGGAAACGATCCAGGTGCTCCAAAAAAAACTTTATTAAAAAAAAAAGTTTTAATCACATCATTCATATCTCTAATTTTAACCGTTATTTTTTCTATTATAAAAAATGAAATATTCTAATTTTTTTATTTCAACTCAAAAAGATGTTTCCAAAGATGTTAAGTTAATTTCGCATTCATTGATGCTTAAATCTGGGATGATTCGCTTGGAAACATCTGGAATATATAGTTGGTTGCCTATTGGATTTCGTGTTTTAAAAAAAGTAATTAAGATAATTGAAGAGATTCATGACCATCACAATATCAATCAAATTTTAATGCCAACAATTCAAAGTGCAGATATATGGAAGATAAGTAATAGATACGAAAGTTATGGGCAAGAAATGCTTAAAATAATTGATAGGCATGGCAAAGAGCTTTTATATGGTCCTACTAATGAAGAAATGATTACAGCAATTGGTAAGTATTACTTAAGAAGCTATAAAGAACTACCCCTAAATTTATATCATATTCAGAGTAAATTTAGAGATGAAATACGCCCAAGGTTTGGAGTAATGAGAGCAAGGGAATTTTTAATGAAGGATGCTTATAGCTTTGATTTAACTGATGAGGAGTGCCATAAGACATATATACATTATCTGAGAATGTATCTATTGATTTTTAGAAAATTAGGTATACCAATAATACCTGTAAAAGCTCATAGTGGTGAGATTGGTGGTAGTTTGTCTCATGAGTTTCATCTAATTGTAGATAGCGGTGAGTCTGAGATCTTTTTTTCAGAAGAATTACTTGAAAAGAATTTATTAGATCTTGATGATTTAGAGCTTATCAATATTAAATCTTTCACTTCTGATTTTGAAAATATAGATGTAGGAAAAGAAAAATTAATAAAAAAAAAAAGTATTGAACTAGGACATATTTTTCTATTCGGACAAAAATACTCTAAATCTTTTGATCTTCAAGTTGATACAATGAACGGTAAAATATTTCCTTATATGGGATCTTATGGAATTGGCATCTCAAGAATTCCAGCAGCAGTAATTGAAAGGTTTCATGATAAAAAAGGGATCATCTGGCCTAAAGAAATCGCTCCTTTTCAACTTATCATTATAAACCTTATTACAAAGGATAAAAGCTGTTGTGATTTTGCTAATTCTTTATATGAAAATTTAAAAAAAAATGGAATAGATGTCTTTTTAGATGATAGAGATGAAAGCGCTGGGAAAAAATTTGCTGATGCTGACCTATCTGGCATTCCTTTAAAATTAATAATAGGTAAAAACTTTTTGAATGATAATCTTATTAGTATGGGTTTAAGAAATTCACAGAAAGAGGAATTGATTCATAGATCAAAAGTTGAGGATTATATTTGTAAATTCATAAAAGACACAACTTATGATTAGTAAATTTGATATTTGGGTTTCTATGAAATATATTTTACCCAAAACAAGGGAAAAGTTCTTTTCTTTGATTACTATATTTTCGTTTTTAGGCATCGCCTTGGGTGTCGCTACCTTAATAATAGTTATGTCAGTAATGAATGGTTTTAGAGATGAGCTAACCAAAAAGATACTTAATATAAATGGTCATTTGAAAATTCAAACTTATTATAATGTAAAAAAAAATAAGACGGATATAAAATCATTAATAAATAATAAATTTAAAGATGTGAGTGTGCATTCTGTTTATACCGACCAGGGTTTGCTAAATTCAAAAAATTTTACTACAGGTGTTTTGTTGAAAGGAATAAATTATTCATTCTTTGAAGAAAGAAAAATCCTTAAGAATGATTTCACATTTAGTCAAGTTGAGTCCTTTAAAAGAAATGAAGGTATTGTAATTGGTAAAAAATTAGCCAATAAATTAAGACTTAAGTTAGGCGATAGTATTAAAATTATTTCATCAAAAAGTTATGAAACCTTGGTTGGTAATATCCCTAGAGAAGCATCATTCAAAGTTATAGGATTTTTTGAAATTGGAATGTACGAATATGACACATCCTTAGTATTCTTTCCGTTAGAATTGATGAGGCAATTTTTAAATAAAAAAAATCCAGATCATCATGAAATATTATTAAAAGATTTTAATAATATCGACAACATTAAATTGGATATTACTAAGATCATACCATCATTTTATAAGGTGTTTGATTGGAGACAACTAAACCCTTCCTTATTTAACGCAATTGAAGTTGAAAGAAATGTGATGTTTATAATTTTGACTTTAATCATTATTGTTGCAGCTTTTAATTTAATATCATCAATGATGATATTAGTTTCAACTAAAACAAAAGATATTGGTATTTTAAGAGTACTAGGTGTGTCAAGATTTCAACTTCTTAAAATTTTTATTATCAACGGATTACTAATTGGACTTTTAGGAACATTTTCGGGTTTGATTCTTGGGTTATTATTTTGTTTGAATATTAATGAGATCAAAGGTTTTATTGAATTGTTTAGTGGTTCTGAATTATTTTCAGAGGAGATTTATTTTTTTTCAAATCTGCCGATTATAATTGATTCTAATCAGATAATTATAATTTCCTCAATTTCTTTATCACTTTCTTTTTTAGCAACAATTTATCCATCAATCAAGGCTTCAAAAGTGGAACCAATTAATTTAATAAAGTGGGAATAAATTGATAAAGGTTACAAATATAAAACAATGTTATTTGCAGGGAAAGTCAATTGTACATGTACTGAACGGTATAAATTTAAATATAGCAAAAGGTGAAAAAGTATGCATTATTGGTCCTTCTGGATCCGGTAAAACAACATTACTTAATATTCTTGGTTTGCTTGAAAAGCCTAAAAATGGTTCTATTCAAATAAATTCAAGAAATTGCAACTCGATGTCTCTTGAGCAAAAAACTTCATTTAGAAGACAATATATAGGTTATATTTTTCAAAATAATCAATTATTAGAAGATTTCTCAGTAATTGAAAATGTTGCCATTCCTTTAATACTAAATAACCATCCAAAACGCTTTGCGTTAAGTAAGGCTAATGAAATACTTAAAACACTTGGATTAAAAGATAAAGTAGATTTCAAACCTGGAACATTATCAGGAGGTGAGCAACAAAGAGTAGCAATAGCAAGGGCAGTCATAAAAAAACCATTCATTTTACTTGCTGATGAGCCAACTGGTAGTTTAGACGAAGATAATACTAATAAAGTGATGGAAATTATTCTCTCTATTATTGATAAACTTGATACTTCTTTAGTGTTAGCCACTCATAACCTTGATTTGATAAAAAAGTTTGATAAATGTTATAAAGTTGATGAGGGATTAATTAATGAGTTTGGTGGATGAAGAAATTCGTTCATTTAAGAAATTACTCTCAATATTCCCTTTCAAAAGGTGCTTTAAGAATAAATGATTTGGCTAAATTTTGTTTTGAGAATAAAATCCCGGCAATTTCCATTTCTGATTTTGACAATTTATTTGGTGCACTAGAATTCTCTTTAGAATGCAGAAGTTTTGGTGTTCAACCTATAATTGGATGTAATCTTTATTTAAAAAGCAATAAGCTTAACGACGGTTATGTTTTATTGATATGTAAAGATAAAGTTGGATACCAGAATTTACTTAACCTTGTGTCAAAATCTTATCTAGTTAATTCAAATTATTGTAATCCATATATAACATTTGAAGATTTAGTAAATTATAATAAAGGTCTTATTTGTTTAGCAGGTGGTGAATTCGGTATCATCAATAAGAATTTATCTAAAAATAAAAATACTGCAAAATCCCTAATAGAATATTTCAGAAAAATATTTAAGGATGATTTTTTTATCGAGGTTCAAAAATCTAATTCAAAGTTAAGCCTACAAATCAATGATTTTCTGATAAACTTTTCATTAGACTCCGGTATTCCGATTGTTGCAACAAATGAGAATTTCTTTTTAGAAAGTGATTTTTATGATTCTCATGATGTTCTATTATGCATTTCTCAGCAAAAATATATTGATAGTGAAGATAGGATAAAAAGTTGCAAAAATTTTTATATTAAATCCTCATTTGAAATGTATAATTTATTCAGTGATTTGAAAATTGCTTGTGAAAATACACTTTTAATAGCTCAAAAATGCTCCTATTTTCCGGTTGAGAGTAAACCTAAGCTACCTAAACTTAGTAATCAGAAAATAAGTGAAAATCAATTGTTAATTAAGCATTCTTACGAAGGTTTAAAAAAAAGAATTCATGAATTTGATATTAAAAATAAATCACGATACATAGTTAGATTAAATTATGAATTAAAAGTAATAACCAAAATGGGATTTTCTGGTTACTTCTTAATAGTTGCAGACTTTATTAGGTGGTCCAAGAATAATGGTATACCAGTAGGACCTGGTCGTGGATCAGGGGCTGGATCTTTAGTAGCTTGGTGCCTATCTATCACTAATCTAGATCCAATTAAATTTGGATTACTTTTTGAGAGATTTTTAAATCCTGAAAGAGTTTCGATGCCTGATTTTGATATAGATTTTTGTATGCAAGGCAGAGATAAGGTTATTGATTATGTTCAACAAAAATATGGATTTGATAATGTGGCACAAATTATTACGTTTGGATCATTTCAAGCAA
>Ga0055584_100002106_pt1 | contig 19647 bp, 18 predicted proteins | sample OSDHelmetaG_FD_58716 | JGI IMG/M metagenome (GOLD analysis project Ga0055584, IMG submission 58716) | Pelagic marine sediment microbial communities from the LTER site Helgoland, North Sea, for post-phytoplankton bloom and carbon turnover... | ecosystem: Environmental > Aquatic > Marine >... | reverse complement strand
TGCCCTGATTCGCGAGGCTCGCCAGCAAACAAAGTTTACCGCGTTGGGTGTTCCTTCCGCAGTAGGTGACCTGGAAAAAGGGCTTGTGGAGTTTTTGCCAGGCCTCGATGCCGTGGTTTTTACGGCTGGCTCCGGTGCTCGCACGGGTCCGGAAAAAACGATAGACGTAGACCAAAATGCCGCTATCCGCCTGATGGACGATTGCAGTCAGTCGAGCGTTAGGCGCTTCATCATGATCAGTGCCATAGGCTCCGATCCCTTGAGTGATTCACCCCGAATACAGAATTATTTGAGGGCCAAGGGGGTTGCAGACGATTATCTACGTTCCTCTAACTTGGATTACACAATTTTGGCCCCGGGGACTCTTTTAAATGGTTTGGGGACTGGAAAGATCGAGGCAGCACAGGAACTAGGCGGTCATGGAACTTTACCCAGGGAGGATCTAGCCCAATCAATAATCGAGGTTTTGCGTAATTACAATACTGTGGGAAAAACGATTCAAATGATTTCAGGCAAAGATCTTATCAAGAAAGCAATAGCAAATGCTTCAGGTGGAGACGCCCTTCCCCCCATACTTTAAAGTTTTCCTAGAAAATATTCCAATTACATCTTGAGGCTGAGGCACCAAACTGTTAAAAGAAATATTTTATTACAGACAATCATAACAAGAACATGAAAAAAATCTTACTCTTCTTATCACTAGTCACTTTTTGCGTGTCTTCTTTTGCTACGGCTAAAGAAGCCAAGCCTGTAAACGATAAATGCCCTTTTTCCAATAAAGCCGTCAACCCTGCAGATACAGTCGTTTTTAATGTTTGTTGCGGGAAGTGTGCCAAAAAGGCTGCTGGGAACCTCAAGTCTTTCGTCGGCAAAACCAAAGCAGGTAACAAGGCATGCCCTTATTCTGGCAAGGCTGCCAAGAAGAAAGTGGTCGTCGCCTTTTGTTGCTCTAAATGCAAGGGGAAGGCCTCCTCCTGAATATTTTGTATTCTTTGCGTTTGATTTAATTCTACAAACAACTTTTAAAGGCTCCTGCTGGGGCCTTTTTTTTGAGCCCTGTCCCTAACTGGAACACATACAATTCTCCTGCATGCCAAGAAGAAACGACATTGAACACATTCTGATCATCGGGTCAGGTCCGATTATTATCGGTCAAGCCTGTGAATTTGATTACAGCGGAGCTCAAGCCTGCAAGGCCTTGAGGGAAGAGGGATATCGCATATCGCTTGTAAACAGCAATCCTGCCACGATTATGACGGACCCAGAGTTTGCGGATGCGACCTATGTAGAGCCCCTAACCTTGGAAAGCGTAACCAAAATAATTGAACGCGAAAAACCCGACGCTCTTCTTCCTACCTTGGGTGGTCAGACGGGGCTCAATCTTTCTTTGGATTTGTTTGCCGCAGGAGTTCTGGATGAGCACGGGGTTGAAATGATAGGTGCCAAACCGGACGCCATCAAGAAAGGCGAGGATCGGGAGCTTTTCAAGCAAGCCATGCTCAGTATCGGACTCGATGTGGCTCGTTCCTTCTCTGTTCATTCTACGGATGAGGCTCAAGATAAGCTCGATCAATTGGGTGATTTTCCAATTATCCTTCGACCTGCATACACTCTTGGCGGAACCGGAGGAGGGATCGCTTACAATCGGGAAGAATTTGACGAGATGTTACGGCAAGGCTTGGACGCATCCCCCATCAGTCAAGTTTTGATCGAAGAGTGCCTTTTGGGTTGGAAGGAATATGAGATGGAGGTGATGCGTGACTACAAGGACCAATGTGTCGTCATTTGTTCCATCGAAAACTTTGACCCCATGGGTGTTCATACGGGAGATTCCATTACCGTTGCTCCTGCAATGACCCTTTCCGACAGGGAATACCAGCTCATGAGAGATGCCTCCTTCGCCTGTATCCGGGAAATCGGTGTTGAGACGGGGGGTAGCAACATTCAATTCGCAACTGATCCCGATACGGGGCGGATGGTGGTAATTGAAATGAACCCAAGGGTTTCTCGGAGTTCGGCCCTTGCATCAAAAGCAACAGGGTTTCCTATAGCAAAGTTTGCGGCCAAGCTTGCTGTTGGCTATTCGCTTGATGAGTTGCAAAACGATGTCACCAAGGAAACTCCAGCCTGTTTTGAGCCTTCGATCGATTATGTCGTGACTAAGATTCCTCGTTTCACATTCGAAAAATTTCCTGACGCAGATTCAACTCTTACTTCGGCGATGAAGTCTGTTGGTGAAGCCATGGCAATTGGTCGAACTTTCAAGGAATCTTTCCAAAAGGCTTTGCGTTCCCTAGAAATTGGACTGAAGGGGTTTGAGGCTGGCAAGCTTAACGATCTGGACCTCGATAAACCCGCTGTAAGGGCTGGAGTCAAACGCCCCTCTGCCGAAAGACCTGCTTTTCTTTACAAGGCTTTCGAAATTGGAATGACGGCGAATGAGATTTCGAAGCAGTCAGGGATTGACCTATGGTTTGTAACACAACTCGACCAGATCTTTCAAATGCAGAAAGAAATTAATTCGACTGAATTGGATCAAGTGGATTCGGAATTCCTTCGGCAAGTCAAGGAAGCAGGGTTCTCGGACCGCCAGCTTGCTGATGCATGGCATTGCAACCCTGAAAAAGTTCGGGAAAGTCGCGAAAATCTCGGCGTCGCCACCACCTTCCGGCTTGTAGATACCTGTGCAGCCGAATTTGAGGCCTACACTCCATACTTTTACTCCTCCTACGGTGATGAAAACGAGATCACAAAATCCGATAAACCTAAGATAATGATCCTAGGTGGTGGCCCCAACAGAATCGGGCAAGGAATTGAATTCGATTATTGCTGTGTGCATGCTTCTTTCGCTCTTCGTGAGGCTGGGTTCGAGACGGTAATGATCAATTCTAATCCCGAGACAGTTTCGACTGATTATGATGTTTCCGACCGTCTTTATTTCGAGCCCCTTACTTTAGAGGATGTTCTTGAGGTATACCGCCAAGAAGAATGTGACGGTGTTATCGTTCAGTACGGAGGGCAAACGCCTCTTAATTTAGCCGCCGGGCTTGAAGCTGCCGGAGTCAAAGTTATTGGCACATCCCCCGAAAGCATTGACTTGGCTGAAGACCGGGAGAAGTTTAAACGCATTCTTGATGAACTCGGACTCAAGCAGCCTCAAAATGAAACAGTCCTTGTTCCTGAGGACGCCAAGGACGCAGCTCAGCGAATCGGTTATCCTATTCTCTTAAGGCCCTCTTTTGTTTTGGGTGGTCGAGGAATGTTCATCGTGTATGACGACAAGGAGCTCGAGCAAGTTGTGCAAGAAGCTTTTGCGGTGGCTCCCGGTAAACCGGTCCTTCTCGATAAATTTCTTGAGGAGGCAATCGAATTGGATGTGGACTGTGTTTCGGATGGAGAGAGCACAGTGGTGGGAGGAATGCTTCAGCATATCGAATTCGCCGGTGTGCATAGCGGAGATGCAGCCATGGTCCTTCCGCCTCATGACCTTGCTTCTGAAATGGTGGATATTGTTAGGAAGGCTTCTCATTCGTTAGCCGATGCGCTCAAGGTAATTGGCTTGATGAACATCCAGTTTGCAGTCAAGGACGGTGAACTTTTCGTAATCGAAGTAAACCCACGAGCGTCAAGGACAATCCCCTTTGTGAGCAAGGCGATTGGCGTACCGTTAGCGAAAATCGGTGCCCGCGTTATGGCTGGAGCAAAGCTTAGCGATTTGGGCTTCACCGAGGAAATCAAGCCCAAGCACTGGGCGATCAAGGAATCTGTTTTCCCTTTTAATCGTTTTCCTGGTTCCCCCATTGTCCTAACCCCTGAAATGCGGAGCACTGGTGAAGTAATGGGGCAAGATGAAGACTTCGGGATTGCCTATGCGAAGACACAAATGGCTGCAAAGCCCTCTCTTCCCATGTCAGGGAATATTTTTCTTAGTGTTAAGGACTCCGACAAACCGCAAGCCCTTGAGGTTGCTAAGGGATTGGCTGAGCTCGGATTCTCTTTCTATTCAACTGAGGGAACCGCACGCTTTCTTAATGAGAACGGAATTCCAGCCGAAAGTGTACTTCGTATCAGCGAGGGTCGACCGAATGTAGCGGATTTGATAAAGAACGATAAAGTTCATCTTGTCATAAACACACCATTAGGCTTAATCCCTAGAAGAGATGAGAACGGCATTCGTAGTGAGGCGGTACTGCATGGAGTTCCTGTTATTACAACCTTGGGCTCAGCTTTTGCCGCTTTGAGCGGTATTCGATCACTAAAGGAGAAAGATTTTTCTGTAAAGCCACTGCAGGCTTACTCGACCACATAGTACAGTTTTCTATGAGCAGTTCAGTTATCGCTCTTCTTTATGGTCCCGATCAGCCAGGAATAGTGGCCAAAGTAGCGGGTTGGATTCATGCTCGTGGAGGTAATGTTCTTCACGCCGACCAACATCTTGACCGCCAGGAAAACGTGTTTTTTCAGCGCGTTGAATGGGAACCTGATGATAGTCAGGTACCCGAGGAAGAATCTGATCTTTTTCGTGAAATGGCTTCAATCGAACTTGGGATGAGCGTTCGCATGGCACTGAGTGACGACCGGCCTAAGGTAGCGATTATGGTTTCAACAGCTGACCATTGTTTTCATGACCTTGTTTTACGTGTTCGTGCTGGCGAATGGAATGCTGAGTTCGCGGGTGTTCTTTCGAATCATGAGTCATTACGTGAAATCTCAGACTCGTACGATCTTTCTTATTTGAGCTTTGCCGTATCTAAAGAAGGGAAGGCCGAAGCCGAGAAAGCCCAGGTCGAATGGTTGCGCGAACAAAAGGTTGAGCTCCTTATCCTAGCCCGCTACATGCAAGTACTAAGCAAAGAATTCCTTGAGCAAGTTGGCTGCCCGGTGATCAATATTCATCATTCCTTCCTTCCCTCTTTTGCTGGGGCTAAGCCTTACCATCAGGCATACCAACGAGGTGTTAAGTTGATCGGTGCGACCGCTCACTATGTCACCGAGGATCTTGATGAAGGACCTATTATCGAACAGGATGTAGCCCGCGTAAGTCATCGGCATGGACCTTTGGATCTGGTAAAAAAAGGACGTGATTTGGAAAAGCTCGTACTTTCAACCGCCGTCCGAAGGCATCTCCAAAATAGGGTCCTTGTCTATAGGAACAAGACCGTTGTTTTCGATTAATACAAACAGTCCACTCTTGAGCCCTTTGACTTGAGCTTAAGAGTTGCCGTTGACTTTCCTTGAAAAATCAAGACCATGTCTAGCTTTCTCTTATCTGCCCTATGGCTACAAACGAAAACAATACTGATCCCCAAAACGAATCCTCGTCACCCGATGATTCATCAAGTCCCTTGCCCACGGAGCATGAGCAGGTACCTGGACTGACTGCAGACGAAGCAGTAGAGCGTTCATATAATGAGGCGGACGCCTGGAATAAGAACAAGACGGGGCTTTTTGCTTTGTTTGGTATTATTTTGTTAGCAGTAGCTGGCTACAACTACTTTGAGGGCCACAAAGAAACTCAAGCTTCGGAGCGGAGTTCTTCTTTTCTTCAGGCAAGCTTGGAAGAGGATGGTTCTGAAGAAAGGTTTCTTTCCTTTGCCAAGGATCATCAAGACAAATTGGGGGGGGTTGCCCGTTATCGTGCTGCAGTAATTCAATACCGAGCAAATAATTTTTCAGCAGCTGCAACTAGTTTCGAAAATGCCGCAGCAACTCTCATGGACGATCCTCTAGTTGGGCGGGCTTTGATTGGGCAAGCAGTTTCCCTTATTAAGTCTGACAAAACTAGTTCCATTGGACAAGATTTACTAAAAAGTATTGCAACAAACCCTTCTCTTCTTCCTGCAGATCGGTCGGAAGCACATTTTCTTTTGGGCGTCCAAGCTTTATCTAGTGGGGATGAGAAGGCACTAGCTACGGAAATAGAAATCCTAGCTGAGGATCTCAACGCCAGCTACTTTCATTCCCGGTTGGCTGAATTGTCCAAAACCCAGAAACTGTTTGCCTCCGCAGAATCTCTTGCCGATCTGAATGTGGAGAAAGGCAAGGTCTTCCTTTCCAAAAACAAAGAAACTGAAGGTATTGAAACACTGGAAAGCGGTTTGCAATACAAGGTTCTTTCCAAAGGCACTGGACCTAGCCCCCTTGCTGACGACGAGGTGGAGGTTCATTATCATGGGACATTACTAAATGGCCAGGTCTTCGATTCATCGATCCAGCGCGATGAACCTAATAAATTGAATGTCTCTGGAGTAATTAAAGGATGGCAGGAGGCTCTGAAATTGATGAAGGTTGGAGGGAAGTGGAAACTTTTCATTCCATCCGACTTGGCTTATGCCGAGAGCGGATCCAACTCGATTGGTCCAAATGAAACACTAATTTTCGAAGTAGAACTTTTGGGTATTACCCCAAAGCTTTCTCCGCCCATGCTCTTCGAATCAAACTCGTCTGAATCGAATAGCTCTTCTGCGGAAGTCCCCTTGGTTATTCCCCAAAGCACAGAGGCGACTGTTCCAACTGCTCCAATTTCCACAGTTGATAGAAACGACTCGGAGTAGACGGTCTTCTTTTAGGGGAAGGATCGGGTTCAGGTTGAATGGACTTGTTAGCTTAACGCTATGCCTTCTCCATATCGGTCAAGTTCGGGGAGATGAAATCTCCACAATATTAGGTACTGGAGAGCCTGGGTTTTCGGGAGATGGCGGGCAAGCTAGTAAGGCAATGATTCGGGGGCCTTTTGGGGTGATTCGTGGATCGGACGGTTGTATTTATGTCTGCGACACCTATAACCATTGCCTTCGTAAGATAGACCAAAAAGGAGTTGTCAGCACGATAGCCGGTGTCGGTGGAAAAAAAGGTTATTCCGGTGACGGCGGACCTGCAACAAGAGCCCTATTGAACGAACCCTATGAACTACTTTTCGATTCAAAGGGAAATCTCTTTTTTGTTGAGATGATGAACCATTTAGTGCGAAAAGTAAACACGGAGACTGGTGTCATTACAACCGTTGCGGGGACAGGTAAAAAAGGATTTGGTGGGGATGGGGGACCAGCAGTAAGGGCATTTTTTAATCGACCTCATAGTATACAGTTTGGACCCAAAGGAGATCTTTTTGTCTGTGACATAGGAAATCGAAGGATAAGAAAAATCTCGATGAAAACTGGTCTTGTAAGCACGTTTTCAGGAACGGGAAAAAAGGGGAAGACAGTAGATGGTGGACGAATTGATCAAGTTGATTTGAATGGGCCACGAGCCATTGACTTCTCAGGGGAACAGATGTGGTTAGCCTTGAGGGAAGGAAACGCAGTCTATCGTTTGGACATCAGAAAAGGAACGATCCACCATGAGGCAGGAACTGGAAAGAAAGGTTTTTCTGGTAATGGTGGTCCAGCCAGGCAAGCAACACTGTCTGGACCCAAGGGGATTTCAGTTGGACCGAAAGGAAATGTTTATTTGGCAGATACGGAAAGCCATTCGCTTCGGATGATCGACCGAGAGACAGGTAATATTGAATTGATTGCTGGTGACGGAAAGTCGGGAGACGGTCCAGAAGGGGATGAACCTAAGAAGTGCCGTATGGATCGACTGCATGGGGTTTTCGTGGATATGGATGGTATGATTTATATTGGTGATACGAATACTCATCGTGTCCGAGTCATTCGTCCCTGAGTGAGATAAGAGGCTTCGGTCAATCAACAACCGAGCAATCTAGCAATACCTTGGTTACCGCAAGCTGTTCACTATCAATGAAACCTTGCTCGGCATCCTTCAAGGGATACTCTTTGGTCAAAACTGAAGAATCGATTTTTTCGGATAGAAGGAGATCGAATGAACGTAGGTAGTCGTCTTTCGATGATGCGTAACTCGTTCGCAAGTCGATTTGCTTGCGAAGAAACTGCGTGAGATCTATGTCGATGGATCTTGAATAAAGAGCCACGGCGGTTACCGATCCGTCTGGCCGAACAGATTTCCACGAGTCGGATAAAGCTGTAGGGGCTCCGGAGGCTTCCACAAGGGCGTCCGCTCCGTGGGGGAAGTGGTGAAGGACTTGTTCATGCAGGCTAACTTTTCCTGGGCCCACAGTGAGCGTCTCGAAACCAATTTTGCGAGCTGCACATAATCGAATAGGCTCATCGTACTCAGTTCCCGAGAGTAAGACATTTGCTCCGCGGTTTCGGGCTGAGATGGCACACAGCAAACCTATAATCCCTGGGCCGCTGACCACAACATCCGATCCATTCTGAATATGCGTACGACTTTCAATGCAATGTTCGGCGACGGAAAGGGGTTCAGTTAGGGCAGCTAAGGAAAGGGCTAAGCCGTCCGGGATAGGGATAAGAAATTCCATATCAACGCAGACATATTCAGCCATCCCACCATCAAGATGTAGACCTTGAACGCGTCTGCGTGATGAAAGTTGGGGGAGGTTGTCTTGGCAATACCTGTCGTCACGATCGTAAGGCGTTTGTAAGGCAATCATAACAGCCCGGTCCCCAACTTGCCAGTCCTCTGCTCCTGGGCCTACTTTTTCCACTGTACCGGAAATCTCATGCCCAAAGGTGACCTCGGGTAAAACGGACTCATAACCTTTGTGATTGAGCCAAGCATGTAGGTCAGACCCACAAATCCCACAGTGAGATACTTTCAATAGAACCTCGTTCTCCTTTGGTTCGGGATTTGGAAGTTCGACTAAACGGGCTGCTCTTTGCTTGCGGGCAAATCTACGAAAGGCTTTCATTGCTTAAAATATCGCTTAGGAGAGTACAGCAGAAGCATGGATTGAGACTCGTATCTCTTCTTCTTTTTCGTGGCCATAAAGTCGTCTGATCAAACGGAGGCCAAACTCCAAGGCGGTACCGGCACCTTGGGATGTAATGAATTGACCATATTCGACGACAGCTTCCGTTTTGATCATAAGAGGTAGTTCTTCGGTCGTTGAAATATGAGCCGTATAATTTTGTTTTTTGTCGAGCAATTGGGCATCCAGAAGAAGAAGAGGAGCGGCACATATTGCCCCAATTGGTTTTCCCGAGCCTGCAAAATCGGATATGAGAGAGATTATTTCTTCTCTTTTACGAAGTTCAAAGACGGCTGGGCCACCGGGAAGGACCAGAAGATCAAATTCCGTAGGTTTCTCTACCTCACGCAGTAAGCTGTCAGCTCTCATGGATATCCTTGAACGGCCCGTAACCTCAAGGGAACTTTCGCAAGAGGCCATAATCACAGTTGTCCCAGCACGACGAAGTAAGTCAACCGGGCAGGTTGCCTCGATTTCCTCGAATCCATTAGCAAGTAAAACGAGGACTGAAAGAGGCATCAATCGGTGGGTTAAGCGGAATCCTTGGATTTACCCTTCTTGGATTCTGTACCTTTGGGAGATTCCTTTTTTGCGGGAGAGTCTGAGCTAAAGGACGTATCTTTCGTTGACTTGCCAGAGCCTGAAGACTCACTTGATCCCGAATCAGTAGACTCACTCTTTTTTTCGCTCCCACTTTTTTTCTTATAATCAGTTTCATAGAATCCTGTACCCTTGAAAATAACTCCTGCACCAATCCCAAGTAAGCGTTTGGCTTTGCGTTTCGGGCATGTTGGGCAGGATTTTACGGGGGCATCATTCATTGATTGAAATAATTCCCATTCATGTCCGCAGGCTTGGCATTGATAATCGTAAGTTGGCATAATGAATGAAGGGCTAACGGGGGGATTTGTTATCAGGATCCCCAAAATGAATGGCACTTGAATAGGCGAGTAAAACCCACGCTCCAATGAAGAAAGAAAGTCCATACAAGGGGAGAGCTAGGAGAAATACTCCCCAGAATGCAATCACCGGAAGGATTAGGCCGGGCCACATTGCTCGGGCTGCAGTGAGCACCGTTCGAATATCCCAACAATCAGAAAATAAACTGCTTTGGAGATAGCTGTTGACCGATGAAAGGATGAGAAACGGGCAGAGAAATGCAGTTAATGCCAGAGGGAAGTAACTAACGATGCCCAGAAGACCGAAAGATAGGAAGTTTAGAAGTTCACTAGCCGCCCACCCACCAAGAAGTGGTATGCCTCCATAACCTAGCAATAAAAGAAGCATCCTGATACCACCGGAGAAAAGAGAGGGCATCTCCATCTCTCTCCACTCAGGTAGTTCCCATTGACGGGAATGACGAAGACGAATCGTGTACTCAAGTAAATACCCAAGTGAAAAAATATTTACAATAGGGATGAAGGAAAGAGCTCCTCCCCACAAAACTTTGGGTATCCAGCCCGAGTGACTGAAAAGCCTTCCGCATACGGCTTCCAAACTTGGCATAAGTTATATAACATGACATTCTTGCATAATATCGCAAGTCATGAATTTCACCGAACAACTCAAGCAATGGAAGGATTTGATTAATCAAAGCCTCGATAAATCCTTACCTCTTTCAGACGCTCCACCCACTCGACTTCATGAAGCAATACGCCATAGCATGCAGGCCGGAGGAAAGCGTCTTCGACCGATTCTTGTACTTGCTGCCCATAAATTGTTCCCTAGTTGCATTGATCCCATTCCAGCGGCCTTGGCGGTTGAATGCATTCACACTTACAGTTTGATTCATGATGACTTGCCCGCCATGGACGATTCGGATTTGAGGAGGGGGCAACCCACTTGTCATAAGGCTTTTGATGAGGCAACTGCTATTCTTGCCGGTGATGCTCTGCAACCCCTTGCCTTTGAGATCATAGCCCGATCTTATTCTTCGAATCCATCTCTTGCTATTGAGTTGGTTTCGATTCTCTCATCAACTGCTGGTAGCGAAAGATTAGTCGGAGGGCAGATGCAGGATCTTCTTTCCGAAGGAACAAAGCCTTCCGAGGAAATTCTTTCCTACATTCATGCAAATAAGACGGCAGCCATGATTCAAGCTTCTCTTCTGCTTGGTTTCAAAATCGGTTCTAAGGGTGGTGATCCTTCAATACTTCGACTCATAGCCAAAGCGGGACAGTCCCTTGGTTTGGCTTTTCAGGCTGTTGACGATCTTTTGGATGTTACGAGCAGCAGTAAGCAATTGGGGAAGGATGCCAGCCATGATGAAGAAGCGGGCAAGGCCACTTGGATCAAGCATGTTGGGCTTGATGAAGCAAGAATTCTTGCTTCTGGCCATACATATAAAGCTGCTCAGTTCGTTGAAGATATTGGGGGAGACAATACATTCCTGCTCGAGTTGATCTCTCATATGCTCAAGCGAGGCATGTAATGAACGAACACGACAGACTTTTGTCGAGAGACTGGAAGAACCGCTTGTCTTATTCGAGAGAAAAAGGAAAAGGGTTTGCTGCTCCTGGGGGCGAATTTACAAGAGCCCTTTATGAATGGGTTCTTACTGATGAAGCTCATATTCTTCGCTCCTTTTTGCACGGGCGACGGGTCGTTGAGTTGGGGGCGGGCATGATGCCATATGGATATGCACTTGCTGCTGCCTGCCAAGCCAAGAATTTTGTCGCGGTCGAACCCTTTTATTCGGATGTGCAAAAGGTTTCTATTCAATCCTTTGTTGAAGAGAATTCTGCAATTATATCCAGAATCCCTTTCAAGGTATCTGATCAAGATATGCTTACATACCTTATGAATGAACCGGATGATCTTCTCTGTATCGTTGCCTGCGGAATTGAGGACTGCATTTTGCCTGGGGCCGATTACAAACTCAAAGTTGAGCAGGAAATTGAGCGTACCCTTAAACCAGATTCCTTTTTCGTGAGTTCACATAGTGACCTTTTTCCACAAGGACTCAAAAGTACACTTCTTTCCTACTCTCGCCCTGCTAATCCGTCTATCGTGGAAAGACTTCGTCTCCATGGAGCTAGGGATGCCTTTAGCCTTCACGGGGAAGAATTATCTCGAATCTGAACCGCATCTCAGGCATTACAGGGCCTAAATTGTTCCTTCGTTGCGCAGAGCGAAGCCGTTGGGGATCTTTAGAAGTGGTTTTTTTGAAGTTCGACAAGCTCACCGATTCCCTTTTCGGCCAAATCAAGCAAGTCGTTCATTTGTGGGCGTGAAAACGTCGCTTCCTCACCCGAAGATTGAATTTCGACATATTGCCCGGAACCTGTCATGACTACATTCGCATCTACGGTTGCGTCCCGATCCTCTGGATAGTCCAAATCAAGCAGGCATTTTTCATTGTAAACCCCGACGCTAATTGCGGCAAGATGATCTAAAATTGGATCTTCCTCAATTTTTCCGCGTTCCAAAAGCCCATTAATCGCAATCCTTGTTGCAAGCCAAGCTCCGGTGATTGATGCCGTACGAGTTCCGCCATCCGCCCTCAACACATCGCAGTCAATCCAAAGTGTTTTCTCATGTAATTTTTTCAGGTTTAGCACAGCTCGTAAAGAACGTCCGATCAACCTTTGTATCTCTATGTTTCTACCATCTTGCTTTCCCTTACTCGAAGGCCGGTCTTTTCGCGTCAAGGTAGAGTAGGGGAGCATGTTGTATTCTGCAGTCAGCCAACCGCCGGCAACTTTTTGTTGTCGCATCCATCCAGGTATCCTGTCCTCGACCATAGCCGTACAGATCACTTGGGTATTTCCAAAAGAGCATAGCACCGAACCATTGGCATGGGGAGCGATATCCGTTTTGAATGAAACCTCTCTCAACTCGTCCGTGGCTCGCCCGGAGGGTCTGGTGATAGCTTGGTCAAGCTGTTGAGCGAGATCGGATTTTTGGGAATCGTCAGGTTTCATAAGTAACAAGGGGTTCGGGGTCGATTATTTTTGCCCCGAGAGGGGAGAGTGAAGATGAAAACCAGTCTCTTGACTGAGGGTCACCATGATGGAGGAATATTGTCTTTGGGGAAAGTTTTTTTGCCAAAGCGATCAATTCCTCTCGGTCCGCATGACCGCTTAAGTCGAATTGTTGGATTTTGGCCCGGACTGGTTCAGTCCAATCGAGTTCATTGAACTCAAAAGGTTCGCCCATTTGTGTCTCGAGAAGCCGACCTCCTGGTGTGGCTGGATCGCAATAACCGACGAAAAGAATTGAATTACGCTCTTGGCTGAGCATGGAAGTCGCGAGTATGTAAGAAGGTGTATTCTCGACCATCATTCCGCTGCTCACAAGATAAATCCCTTGCATTGGAAGGTCGTGTCCGGGAATGAGCTTTCTTGGAAGCGGACGTGCACCCACTGACTTCAAAACCTTACGGTTGAAGCGCAATTCATTGGAGTTCCTTGATATCTCATGGAAATGATTGACCAAGTCCATCCCAAGCCCTGAACAGAAAACTGGGACTTTGGGTATCGTTTTACGACGAAACGCTTCGTCAAGGACGAGAAGCATTTCTTGCATGCGCCCAAGAGCAAAGATGGGAAGTAGGACGGAGCCACCTTGGGAGAGAGTTTTACTCGTTGTTTTAAGGAGGTTGTTGATCTCGGCTTCGCGATGTCGATCAGGGTCCCGCGATGCAAGTCCCCTAGTGGTTTCGGTAACCAAGACATCGACTGGATAGATTGGCGGTCTTGCACCGCACAGGATACGTTGATCGGTGAAAAGAATATCACCGGTGAAGAAAATTCGTTCCTTTTTGGATTGAATGGTAACGGAGACAGCCCCTGCGACATGGCCGGCATGATGCAAGGTCACTTCGATTGAGCGCCCGTCCTTCTCCAGCGTTAAGGGCTCATCTATGGACAATGGTTTCATCCGTGAATAAAGAGAAGATAGATCTCCTCTTCCGTAAAGAGGAAGTTCAGGCAAGTTCAGCTCCGAGCGTTGCCGGCGCATGACCGATATGCTGTTTGAGAGCATACGGCGGGAGAGAACGGAACTTCCGTAGCTAAGAAAGACTGGTGCATCCGTATGCTCGCGGGAGAGAAGAGGTAGGCTACCTAGGTGATCTAAGTGACAGTGAGTAAGAATTATAAAATCAAGAGAGTTCCTGTCGATTCGTGAATGATCTGGGATAGACTTTGCTCCAGCAAACTTAGGGTGCAAACCCGAATCGATAGCAAAACGGAAGCCTTCGACTTCGCAAAAAGAGCAATTCGCTCCAATTCCGCCATGAGGATTCAAATCAATGAACTTCACGACAAACTTTCCCCCTTTTTTTCTTCTTCCGGAACATCTAACTGAAAAGGATTCATTTTCACATGTATTTTATTTCCCGATTCATCCACTCCATGAAAAGAACCCGCAGCAATTGCGGATAGGTGAGTAACATGATAACTGTTGTAAGAAAAAGTGTCGCCTGGATCGATGGTTGGTGTTTCTCCTACGATTTTTTCGCCCTCGACCACCGTAGTCGTTCCATCACTGTTGGAGAGAATCCATTTCCGTCCCAGTAGGGTGACTTTTCGATCGCTTAGGTTATTTATACTGATGAAATAAATGAAAGCATGCAAGTTTGCTCCCTTGACGGTTGATTTTTCCTTGTGATGGACGAGTTTATCAAGAGTGGCATGCAGACCTTCTAGTTGTTTGCTGTTTTCGTTCACTTAAGTGGAAATAATTCTCCTTTGGATAATAGCAGGGTTGCATGAAAGACCAATTCTTTTCGCAAAAATTAAGGAAAAGGAGACAAAACGGATGAATACGCTTGCTCAGTCTCGTGACAAAACACAAGAGAAGGTATGGAAAAATTCGCACTCTTATCAGTAAGTGACAAAACGGGAATCGTGTCCTTTGCCAAATCCTTGGCCGAAGAATTTGGTTTTACCCTTTTATCGACTGGAGGAACGGCCAGTTTGCTTAGGGAAAACAGCATACCAGTAACCGATGTTAGTGACCATACCGGCTTCCCGGAAATGATGGATGGTCGCGTTAAATCATTACACCCCAAAGTGCACGGGGGTCTTCTTTGCTTGCGGGACAACGCTCAACACCGTGAGGCAGCAGTAGAGCATGATATCAAGATGATTGATCTGGTCGTCGTCAACCTGTACCCCTTCGAAGACACAGTCTCCAGAGTAGATGTTTCATTGAATGAGGCGATCGAGCAAATTGATATTGGGGGACCTTCAATGCTTCGAAGTGCTGCTAAAAACCATAAAGATGTCACCGTCCTGTGCGACCCGAGCGACTATGATCGTGTTCTTGACGCTATGAAATCCGGTGAAGGCTTATCTTCGCTGAGAAAAGAATTGGCTCTGAAGGTTTTCTTCAAGACATCAGCTTATGATGGGGCAATCTCCGAGTATTTAAAATCGCAATATAGCTCCGGGCCAGATCTTGATGAAATTTCCGGATTCCCCGAAACACTTGATCTCAAAGTGAAGAAATCGATGGTTTTGCGTTATGGAGAAAACCCTCATCAACAAGCTTCCCTCTATGGCGACCTGCTAGATTACTTTACTCAACTCCAAGGTAAAGAGTTGAGTTACAACAATATCTTGGATATTTCGGCTTCTGCGTACTTGATTGGTGAATTTCAACAACCGACTGTTGCAATCCTCAAGCATACAAACCCGTGCGGCGTTTCCAGTGCAGATGATTTGGAGATTGCCTGGGAACGGGCATTCGAGACGGACAGGCAGGCTCCCTTTGGAGGTATCATCGTGGTGAACAATACGATTGATGTTCCCTTGGCTGAAAAGATTGGTGAGATATTTTGCGAAGTCATTATTGCTCCTGGTTTCACTGATGCCGCTTTGAGCGTTTTCGAACGTAAGAAAAACCTACGCCTGCTCGTTTCCAAATCTGGTTTCGGGGCCGAAACGCTCCGAGAGTACCGCACAGTGCCTGGAGGTCTATTGGCTCAGGATCGTGATCAGAAAAGAATGAACCCCAAAGAATTTGAAGTCGTCACTGAACGACAGCCATCGGATTTGGAGTGGCGTTCCATGCTTTTTGGCTGGAAAGTGGTTCGTCATGTAAAGAGTAATGCAATTGTTTATGCAGGCGACGAGCGCACATTAGGAGTAGGTGCCGGTCAAATGTCCCGAGTAGACAGTTCTCGCATTGCGGTGTGGAAAGCAGGTGAGGCTGGTCTGTCCCTTGAGGGATCATCCGTTGCGTCCGATGCTTTCTTCCCTTTTGCCGATGGCTTAATTGCCGCTGCAGATGCTGGTGCGACCGCTGCGATTCAGCCTGGGGGAAGCGTCAGAGACGAAGATGTTATTGCAGCGGCAAATGACAAAGGAATGACCATGGTCTTTACTAGAAACAGGCATTTTAAGCACTAGCAATAGGTTTTCCATTACGGCTTATTCTTTTACCAAAGATAGATTGATTTGCTTTTTTGAGTTTGTCCCCTTTTGTTTTATTAAATGAAAATATTCATTCATCCTTTTTCCATCTTTCTTCTTGTCCTTTTGACATTGGGCAGTGGATGCGGATCGGCGATGCTTTCCGACGAACATTTGGCAAAAAAGGCGAAAGGCCATTTTTCTCAAATGAAAAAGTCCGAAAGGTTGTCGAACAATGCTTCTCACATAGCCATGGTCAACCGAATTGGAAACCGAATTGCAGGGGTTGCCCAAGTCGATATTCCCGGGACTGAATGGGAATTTGTCGTCTTTGAAAAAAGTGAAGCTAATGCCTTTGCCATGCCTGGCGGTAAGGTCGGTGTTAACAGTGGCTTGATAACCCTTGCGGATGGAAATGATGACGAAGTGGCGGTGGTAATTGGTCATGAGATCGCTCATGTTGCTTTACGACACAGTAACAAGCGCATGACTCAGGCAATCGGCATCGGCTTGGGTGGAGTGATACTCGAAACTGCAATGCGTAAAAAGAGCGATACGAACCGAATGCTTGCAAGAGGAGCATACGGGGCAGGTACAGCAGTTGGTCTTGCTCTTCCCTATTCTCGAACGAATGAGAGAGAGGCTGATCATCGAGGTCTTTATTATTCTGCCATGGCTGGATATGATCCTCGTGCCGCCATCACTTTTTGGAAAAAGATGCAAAATTCTGGAGGCGGAAGAGTGCCAGAGTTTTTATCTACTCATCCTGACCCAGGAAATAGGATTGAATTCCTGCAATCGCATATGGATCATGCTATGTCTTTGTACAAGCAAGCGAAGCAAGCCCGGGGGGAAAAGCCAAATCCATGAGCACCCTGCTAGATGACCCCACGAAGGCACTGACCGAATATGTTTCCCATGCGAGCGTCTCGGCTGACTCCAATTTTTCCGCTGGCATTGAGGGTGCCCGAGATTTCGCTTGCGACAGGTTGAGGGAACTTGGTTTTGCTGTAGAACTCGTCAAAACACCAATCAATCCTGTTATTCTAGCCACTCGAGGCAAAGAATCATGGCCTCACTTGGTTATCTACGGACATTATGATGTGCAACCGCCTGACCCGCTTGACCTCTGGGCATCTAAACCTTTTGATGCGACCGTGAGAGATGGCAGGCTTTTTGGGCGGGGTGCTGCCGACAATAAGGGCCCCCAGATCGTACATATGACGGCCCTCCATCGTGTTCTTTTGGAAAACCCAGATCTTCCCTTGCGAATAACTTACTTGATCGAAGGTGAAGAGGAAATTGGAAGCCCTAGCTTTAGGGGGTTCCTTGAAGAGCGTAAAGATTCTCTTTGTGGCGATCTGTTACTTGTTTCTGATACGGGAAGTCCGGGCCCAGATCAATTGGTCGTAACAACAGGCCTTCGAGGCTTAGCGGCAATGGAGGTGAAAGTTTATGGGCCCAAACAAGATTTGCATTCAGGAGTTCATGGCGGAGCCTTGCTCAACCCCTTGCAGGCCATAATGAAGATTTGCGGATCCCTTCATGACGAAAAGGGTAATGTAGCGGTACCTGGATTCTACGATGATGTGTTTCCTCCGGAAAAATGGGAGCGCGAAGAATTGAAACGCTTACCCTTGACCGAAGATAAGTATGCACAGTTTCTTGGGATTGAGGAGTTTTTCTCTCCTACTGGCTACTCTCCACTCGAAGCCATTCGTTTTTGTCCAACCTTAGAATTTAATGGAGTAGGCGGTGGGTACCAAGGCGAAGGATCAAAGACGGTAATTCCTGCTGAAGCATTTGCCAAAATAACTTGTCGACTTGTCCCCAATCAAACCGCCGAAGATATTGCTCGAAAGGTTAAGCAGGCCTTACTTGATGCGTGTCCAAGTTCTGTCCGTTGTGAGGTTCAGGTCAAAGGTGGGGGAGACCCTTATGTTGTAGTGCCCCCCAGTAAGCCTGGTGCCACCGGTCAGGAAACTGATTTAATGAAAAAAGCTTTTTCGGTAGCCGAGAACTGTATCGAAAATGGATTCGGAACAAAACCCATCTATTTACGTGAGGGCGGTAGTATTCCCATCATTAGAGATCTTAAGGAAGTGGCGGGATTGGAATCTCTCATGATTGGGCTATTTACAAACGAAGATAATTTGCATGCCCCGAACGAAAGTTTCAATTTGGAGATCATGGAAAAGGCAATCAGTACTTTTGAGTCCTTTTTCAAGGAACTCGCCCAATGATTGTAGATTGTTTCGCCTGCAGTAGAACCCAAGAATAGACTCTTCTTCAACTCCCCTTTGTGACTACAAACGCTGCCCTGCGATCTAAGCGGGATTGCGTACTATCTGCATTGGGTATAGCGGACTCATCGCCAATTGAGACGGTTTCGATTCTGCTGGAATCACCACCAAGTTCAATGAGGTAATTTCGGACTGTTGTTGCCCGGCGATCACCGAGAGATTTGTTATATTCGGGAGTTCCCTTCCAGTCGCAATAGCCTTCTATGAGCAGACGAGCCTGGGGGTTATTTTTCAAGAACTCAGAAATCTCTTCGAGTTTCGGGCGCTCTTCTGCGGTGAGGTTGTACTGATCAAAACCAAACAAAACAGATTCGAAAGGCCGTATTGTATTAAGGGGGTCTGCAAAACCAATAAGAGCCGAGTCCCTCGGGGCAAGTAAGTCGTTATCGCTAAAATCTCCCCGGAGGGGAGTCCCTAACTCGGAAAACTCGCCTCCCTGATTGAAGCCATTTCCAACCGAGCTCAATTCGTTTGTATTAGACTCACGATTTAGAGTTGTCTTAGGTACGTCTTTTTTGGCACAACTCCCAATGAAAACAGAAACCATGAGCAAGGAGAAGATTGCCTGAAATGGAAAAGCCTTCATGATCAGGAATCCCTTAGTACGATAAGTTGAGCCTTTCTTTCAAGACCTGCAGTCGTAGGGTCAGCGTCAGGGGTTGCCAGTTCGTCTCCCATGGAAAGGATTTCAATTCGGGAACCTTCAAGGCCCAAGTCGATTAAGTATTCCCTCACGCTGGTGGCCCGACGGTCACCGAGAGATTTGTTATAAGCGGGTGTCCCTTTCCAGTCGCAATAGCCCTCAACTAAGATTTTTGCCCCAGGATTGTCGTTCATGAAGGAAGCTATTCCCTGAAGCTTGGCCCTTTCCTCTGCACCAATGTTGTATTGATCAAAGCCAAAGAAAATTGGGTCGAAAGGTCTCTCTGCGTCTTCTAAGTCAGGATTTAACCAAGAGTCATCTTGAGGGAAAAGACCGTCTTCTCCGTCAAGGCCGTTAATCGTCGACCCTATTGGAGATAGATCGTCCCCTCCGTTTAAAGAAGCAAGGTCATCGGCCGAGCCGATGAAAGTGCCACGGTCCGTGCCTTTGATTAAAGCCGTGTCCTCTGGTGCAAGCCCCTTATTCTTTGAGCAACTAGTAAACAACGCCGCAAACGCGAACGCTCCTGCCATCCACAATGATTTT
>Ga0055584_100002105_pt1 | contig 19650 bp, 20 predicted proteins | sample OSDHelmetaG_FD_58716 | JGI IMG/M metagenome (GOLD analysis project Ga0055584, IMG submission 58716) | Pelagic marine sediment microbial communities from the LTER site Helgoland, North Sea, for post-phytoplankton bloom and carbon turnover... | ecosystem: Environmental > Aquatic > Marine >... | reverse complement strand
GGTGATTAAATCTCATCACAATGTTGGAGGTCTTCCTGATGATATGAAGATGGAATTAGTCGAGCCTTTACGTGATTTATTTAAGGATGAGGTAAGGAAAATGGGGTCTGAGCTTGACTTGTCATTGGAAATGTTAAATCGGCATCCATTCCCAGGCCCAGGATTGGGAGTAAGAATTTTAGGAGAGATTTCTCAAGAAAAAGTTTTAATTCTTCAAAATGCTGATGCCATATTCATTGAAGAATTAATTAAGGCAGGCTTATACAGTCAAGTCAGCCAAGCATTTTGTGCGTTTCTTCCAATTAAATCAGTTGGAGTTGTAGGTGATCAAAGGAGATATGCAGATGTGATAGCGATTAGAGCAGTTGAGACAATAGATTTCATGACTGCTACTTGGGCAAGGCTTCCATATGATTTTTTGGCACATGTTTCGAATCGTATAGTTAATGAATTGGAGGGTGTTAGTCGGGTAGTTTATGATATTTCAAGCAAACCTCCAGCTACTATTGAGTGGGAATAATCGTGTTCCTCGCGAACCCCTATTCTTAAATGATGCTTGATAACATTTAAAGCGCTTAAGAAAATCTACTTAAATTATACTTAACTCTATTAACTTTTGAAAAGACTAACAATCTCTTGTTTCTATATCATCCTCAACGCAATCTTCACCGTATTGCACTTCTAGAATAGAACAAATTGATTTAGTTTCATTAAAGCCTCTATGCCATGTCCCTTTATCAATTACTAAGCTTTCATGTTGATTCAATTCAACTAAACTATCTTTACCGTCTTTTTGTAAGGCAATTTTACAAACTCCTTCTAAAACATACCAGTGCTCTGATCTTTTAAAATGCCTTTGATCACTTAAAGCTTTTCCCGGTTCAATAACCAATTCTTTTACTTTAACACCTTTTTTTTCATCAAAAACTTTGTAGTAACCCCATTTTCTTTGCGTCGTTGGGTTCCTCCAATTTTCAAGAATCCAGCTCGAGGAATTTAATTTATTTTCTCCTCCTACTCCAAACTTAAAAGATATATCAGCATTTTCTAAAAACCTATCAATTTCAGGAATGTTGCCTTCAGTCCTATCTCCTCCATTAGCAAAGATGATTTTATCTTCAGCATTAATTTTAGATATAACATGCTCTACTGCGCCACATGCAGTGTCATCATCATCATTGAAAGTGAAAGCATGATCAACTAACTCAAAGTTAGAGATGATGCTTTTTCTCTCCGAAAGATTCATAAAAAATTGGCCTTTTTTTCTACAGAGCCATTCATCGGAATTAATACCTACCCAAAGCTTGTCTCCTAAGCTTTTTGCTGATTTAAAGTATGCTATATGTCCCGAATGAATAGGATCAAATCCTCCAGTTACAACGACATGGATATTACTCATATTTCTGAATATGTTTTAATTAGTAAGTGTAAGCAATATATTATTTCTAGATATAAACATTAAGTGTATAATTGCATTCTAACTACTTTACATATTAAAAGTAACCCTTTGCCTTATCTCAAATAAAGAAAAAACATTGAATATGAGCTATAAATATGATGTTTGCATTGTAGGAGGACTGGGCCACATTGGCCTCCCTTTAGGCATTGTTTTCGCCTCAAAGGGATTAAATGTTTGCTTACAAGACATAAATGAAGAGCATGCGAAGATTGTTTCAGAGGGTAATTTGCCCTTTGTAGAATATGAAGCTCAACCTCTTTTAGAAAAAGCTTTGGAGGATAAAAAGCTATCCATCTCACTGGATCCTACTTCTATTTCTGAAGCAAAAAATATAATCATTGCTATCGGCACACCTGTTGATGAATACATGAATTCTAAAACAAGACAATTTCTAGAATTTATTTCTTCCTTGAAAAAGCACTTAAATGAAGACCAATTAGTCATTATAAGAAGTTCGGTAGCTCCGAATACCTGTGAGCAGATTAGAAGAACTCTTGGAGATAATATAAAACTCTCTTACTGCCCTGAAAGAATAGTTCAAGGATACGCTATAACGGAATTGAAAAAGCTCCCTCAATTAGTAGCTGGTTTCAGCAAAGAAGCAGTAGAAGAAGCTTCGGAACTGTTTGGAAATATTAGCTCTTCTATTATAGAAACTTCAATGCAAGAAGCTGAATTAGCAAAGTTATTTGCAAATTCATGGCGATATATACAATTTGCTATCGCAAACCAGTTCTTTATGATCTGCGAAGATCAAAATGTTGATTATAATAAAGTCAGGAGTGTCATGGTAGAAGGCTATGAAAGAGCCTCTCAACTACCTTCTGCAGGTTTTGCTGCAGGGCCATGTTTGCTTAAAGACACAATGCAAATATCTAGTTTCTATCAAGGAGGCTTTCATTTAGGGCAATCCGCAATGATGGTTAATGAAGGTTTACCTAATTTTATAGTTAATCAATTAAAAGCAAAATATGAACTACATAACAGAAAAGTAGGCATATTGGGTATGTCTTTTAAAGCAGATGTAGATGATATAAGAGATTCCCTGTCATTCCGATTGTCTAAAATACTAAAATTTAATGGGGCAGAGGTTTATTGTTCTGATGAATTTGCTTCTAGTGATAATTTTATTAGTAAAGAAGAGTTAATTTCTAAAAGTGAAACTATTATCATCGGTGCTCCGCATAAAACGTATGATGAATTAGAAATCCCATCTGATGTTGATTTCGTAAATATCTGGAAATAAAACTAAAATACCAGAAAACTTAAATTACAAACTATTTCCTGATAAATTTAGCAACAGTTTTTTTAGGGATAGGAGAAATCCTTGATTTTAGTAAAGCAAGGAAAAACCAGGGTAAATAATAAATCATCGATTTTATAAAACTAAAATTTGATTTTCCCTGCGTCCTGTCCTTCCAGGTTGTGGGTATTTCTTTTATTTCTAACCCTAAACAATGTGCTTTTGCAACTAGCTCGAGAGTAACGCTAAAACTAACTTTGCTTGTTAAATTAACTGAAGAAATTAGCTCCCTGCTATAAAGTTTATAGCTGTTAGTGGGATCTAAGGTAGGGAGTCCTGATAAAAATTTAAGCAACCTTCCTGCAACTCTCGGCATATACCCTTTACTCTTTTTATTGAGTAGTTGTTTGCCCCCCTTACAGTACCTCGAAGGTATAACTATACTTGATCCTAGATTCATTATATTCAGCATCTCATTGATCTGAGTATGGTCATCTGACATATCAGCCATAGTTACTAATATATTATTGCCTGAAGAATAGCTGATTCCTGTCCTTATTGCTCCAGAAGGCCCTGGTTCCACATCATTCTTTAGCATCTTAACTGAGGCATCATGTAAACAAATCTCTTCTAAAACAGGGACTGTAGTGTCTTGATCTTGATCATAAATTACTATTATCTCGTTTTTGAAAGATATATTTTTCTTCAAAGAATCTATTGTTGATCTTATATATTCTCCTTCGTTATATACAGGTATAACAACAGACAAAGGTAATGTATCTTTTACCATTAAGGTTTTATCAATAATTCTGGAAGAGGGACAATAAATTTGCCGCCCTCTTTAAGATATTCACTATTCTTCAGAAAATGATCTAAATAATTCCAGGTAAGGAGTAGAGCAAAATCTGGCATTGAAGCTAGAAATTCCTCGTCACTGACAATTGGTATATGGGTTCCTGGTGTTAACAACCCAATCTTTTCTACATTATTCTCAGCAACGCAAGCTATACTTTTAGAATCTAAATTAAAATAATTTAGAAGGGTGTTGCCTTTGGCAGGAGCACCATAAGCTCCTACAGTTGATCCTTCCTCTATTTTTTTATTAATTAAAGAAACAACTGAATCTTTTAAGTCCTCAACGCGCTTCGAATAATCTTGATAAGTATTAAAGTCTCCTATGCCCCAATTTCTTTCCATTTCTAGCATCTCCTTAATACTCTTTTCTATTTTATATCCACCATCTTTCTTTTGAATAAAGACTCTGATTGAAGGACCTGAAGCTCCAATCTCTGACCTCTCCACATCAAAGGCTTCTAAACCATTTTCGTTGAGAAAATATGATAATGGAGTCAGGCTCAGATAGCATAAGTGCTCATGATAAACAGTGTCAAAAAGCAGCCTATCAATAACATCTATTAAATAAGAAACCTCTATTATTATTACTCCATCATCAGCAATTAGGTCATGAAAACCCTTAATGAAATTATTCATATCATCTACATGAACAAAAACGTTAGTAGCAGTAATAATCTTAGCTTTTCCAAAATCTTTCTTAATTTTAGCTGCGGTACTTTCTCCAAAGAAATCTTTATAAATTTTGAAACCTGCCTTTGACGCCAACTCAGCTACATTAGAAGGCTCAACCCCTATTATCTCTAAGTTATCCGGATATGCCTTTAATAAGACTCCATCATTACAACCAACATCAACAACCACATCTCCTGGTTGGACATTAAAACGTTTTGATGCTTTCGCTACAAGGTCTTCATAAAGCTCTAAAAGCTGTTTTGAAGTTGATGAATGATATAGATAATCATCAAAAATATCTTCTGCAGGAACAACATCTAATAGTTGAGACAAAAAACATTTCTCACAAAAATATACTTCGAGAGGATAAAAGACCTCAGAATCTATATCCTCTTTAGAAATAAAACTATTAGACGGAGGCTGATCTCCTAAGGATAGATATTTCTTTAATTCTTGAGAGCCACAGTATCTGCATTGAAAATTTTTCTTGTGCATTTTTTTACTTAATTGTATGAGATATTTAGGGAGATATTAGGACATAATCTGATAGCTTGATCAACTGTTTATTAGAATCAGGAGTTTCTCGAAAATATATCTCTCCCAAGCGATCGCCACAAAAAATGAATAATTCATTATTTCTCTCTCTATCTATATCTTTACAACTTGAGACATCATAATTTTAATGTTTTCATGGCGCAGGGATAACTTAGTTTTTACAACTCTATGTAATGAATTATCTTAATAAACAGTGTAGTTAATTGTTAAAGAAATAAAAATACTCAAAATAATTAAGAATCTTATCCTAAATATAAAATACGAGTATTTACTAAACTTAAGTTCTTTAAGGAGATATAATAACTTTCATTCTAATCAATCTGGATTATAAATAATTTTAAATCGTATTCATGAAAAAATATATAGTAACAGGTGGTTCAGGATTTATTGGAAGCTCTTTAGTAAGAAAATTGTTAGAAGAAGGGCATTCTGTCAAAGTTTTTGATAACAACTCAAGGGGAAACCAAAGGCGCCTAGAAGGCGTTCTAGATGACATAGAGTTTATAGAGGGTGATATCAGAGACCTCGATCAAGTAAAAAAAGCCTTCAAAAATGTAGATGCCGTTTGCCATCTAGCTTTCGTAAATGGCACTAGATTCTTTTATGAGTTACCCGAACTTGTTCTAGAGGTGGGCGTAAAAGGAATGATGAATGTTTTAGATGCTTGTATAGAAAACGATATCAGTGATTTTATTTTAGCTTCTAGTTCCGAAGTCTATCAAAGCCCGGAGCTTGTCCCTACACCAGAAGAAGTACCATTAATTGTTCCAGATTTACAGAATGCAAGATATTCTTACGGAGGAGCGAAGCTTATAACTGAGTTATTAGCTATCAATTATGGGCGATCTAAATTTGAGAGAGTTGTAATCTTCAGACCTCACAATGTCTATGGTCCTGATATGGGATGGGAGCATGTTGTTCCTGAATTCATTTTAAAAATGGATAATTTACTTAATAAAAATAAGAAAAAAGAAATTAATTTTAAGATTCAAGGTACAGGAAATGAAACAAGATCTTTTATTTATATCGACGATTTTACTGAAGGCCTAATGAAGGTTATAAATCATGGTAAACATCTAAATGTTTACCACATAGGAACTTCAGATGAGATAAAAATATTAGAATTAGCTAACAAAATAGCTAATATTTTTAATAGGGAAATAAATGTAGTACCTGGAGAACTAACTCAAGGTGGCACCTTAAGAAGATGCCCTGATATATCTAAACTCCAGTCATTAGGTTTCAGTCCACAGACCTTTCTGGATGAGGGTTTAAAATTGTCAAAAGATTGGTATGTCTTAAATAAACATCTCAAACCTTAGATGCAAAAAATACTAATTACTGGGGCAAACGGTTTTATAGGAAGATCGTTAACGCGAGAACTACTTCAACATCAAGATATAGAAATAATAGCTGCAGTAAGAGATATTAAGAAAATAGAAGAAAAAAGAAATGACAACCTAAATTTCTTAAAAGTTGATTTGATGAAACCAGAAAGCCTTAAGAGTATACCTAAGGATATAAATACAGTAGTGCATCTAGCGAACAGTCCTTTAACAGGCCTCGTGACAACAGCATCAAGGAGTCAATTCCTTAACAACACTCGCATAACTTCAAATCTATTAGATTTTACCGAAGAAACAGAAGTTACAAAAATAATCTTTGCCAGTAGTAGCCTAATTTACTCTGGAAGCAGTGCTTCACCTTACACTGAAGAAGCTACGATGATTCCCTTGGAAAGCCTAGGTGCGAGTAAAATTGCGAGCGAATCAATATTAAAAGCAAATTCAAAATCTAAGAAAATAGATACAATATCTATGAGGATATTTACAGCTTATGGCCCTCAGTCAAGAAACGTGCAATTTATCCCTGAAGCTATAAAAAAGATTTCTTCTACTGGCCAGGCAACATTTGGAAATCCAGAGGTAATGAGAGATTTTATCTTTATAGATGATGTGGTTTCAGCATTTAAAAAGGCCATATTTAAAGAATTAAATAATGATTTTATAGCACTTAACATAGCCTCAGGTATGTCATATTCAATTCATGATGTTGTTGACAAAATAAAAGATCGTATAGATCCTGAGAAAGAGATAGTCTTTTCCAAAGAAATGCAAAGAGACAGAGGTACAGATCCAGATCATTTTGTTGATATTACTCTTGCGCAAGAATACTTAGATTGGAAGCCAAAAATTTCTTTGGATCAAGGCCTGGGGCTAACAATTAAATATTTTCTTAAAAATACAGTAAATTCATAAACTACAAGACTGTCCAAGACAGTGACTATAAATAATATGAAAAATTTAAAAAAATATCTCCTATATTATTTCTCTAAACAATTTATTTACTTCTTATTTGCTGGCTCTACGGCTGCTTTTGTAAATTTTACCTCAAGATTACTCTTAAGATCATATATGGATATTGTCTTCTCAGCGGTTATTGCATATTCCTTAGGATTGCTCACAGCTTTTGTTCTTTACAAAAAATTAGTTTTTCCTTTTTCTGAAAAGCCTTTGAATTTTCAACTTAGGAGATTCCTATCTATCCAGATAGGTTTTATGCCTATTGTAATAATTATCTTTATGACTCTGTCTGATATTCTCCACACTATTGGTTTTGGAAATTTATCAGAACCATTAGCTCATGTAATCTCTATTGGTATGCCAGCATTAATAACTTTTCTTCTTTACAAGTTGTTGGTTTTTATAAAATAGAAACTAATTAAAATACTCGTTGTACCATGCAAAAAATGAAATTGTATTCCAAAGAACATTAGAGTTATCTTCTTCATCATTGCAGTGTCTATCAAACGACATATCAATTTCTTCGAAGTTAAAGATATCAGACAAAGAGGTGCGGCAACTATCAATCATAGATAAGGCATAATCTTTTAAATCAGATCTCAAAAATCCTTGATGAAACAAGTGAGTGGCTTTGTTTTGACTAATCTAATTTTTTTGCCAATTGTTTGGTGGTCAGCTATAGCCCTAAGAAATATTTTTATAGAGTTTGATTTTATAGCAGCCCCTGAATTATCAGCTCATATTGTAGCTGTTTCGTTACCTTTAATATTTACGTTCTTAATATATAAGTTTTCTATTTTTAAATAGCCACATCAATCTAAAGCTTAAGAACTTATTTTTAATTAGATTCCTTTAACCAATTAAGTCAATGCAGGATATAATTCATAGTCTAAAAAGCTAAAATATCTGATAATGAAAAATAAAAAAGGCACTTATCTTTACCCAATCTTAAGTTTTATCTTTATGATTTTTATAATTGTCATCAGGTATCCAGATCTTCTCTTGCAGCCAAGATTCTGGGCTGAAGAGGCTTTTTACTTTGAAACTTTTTATAGTCTTGAGCATTGGTGGCAATCTTTTAATGTTTTAATTTATCCAGCTTATTATCTTTTTTTAAGTAGATTAGCTCCTAGCATCGCAACTCTTTTTCCTCTTGAGCAAGCCGCATTTGTTACCTCCTTGTTTGGCTTGGCAGTCTTATCAATCCCATTGGTGATAATTTTTTTTACGGATTCTTATTACTGGCGCTCAATAAAAAGTAAGTTATTAATTTCAGTTTTATACATTGTTTGCTCAACCACTGGAGAGGTTTGGTTAACAAGCACGAATATAGGATTTATTTTGCCTGTATTTATGTTCTTAATATTGATTGATGATAGCTTGGAATCATTAAGAAAAAGATTATTTTATTACCTATTGGTCTTTATTGGAGCAATTTCAGGCCCAATTGCTATGATCATGGCGCCATTCTTTTTTGCCAAATACTTTGTTTCTAAAAATCAAATATTTGGTCATTATTGTATAGCTTTGTCATTAGCTGCTATTTTACAAATGTCTTATTTTTTAACAGCTAATTATTTTGGTGTTATTGCTGAAAATAGATTAGATTTAACTTCTTGGGACTGGACAACAAGCCTAAGTAACGCATTAGCTTATAATTTTATATTTCCATTATTCGGGTACTTTTCATCATTGGCGTTTCGAGAGTTTTTTTCCTCATTCGCATTAGGACTAGAGACAAATAATATTTTATCTGTTTTGAATATATCTTCTGAGAATGCCCCTGCATTATTAATTAATGCTTTAGAGGCATTATCTGTAATTGCCCTTCCATTTTTATGCATTTTGTCATTAATCATTACTTTCGTCCTATATAAAGTTTTTAAATTGGCTGCCCTGGATAAGCGGATATATTTTATTGGGCTATACATCTACCTTGTCTTTATGCTACATACATTATCTTTAGGAGCCGAAGGAGGATTTAGGTATTCATTGATCACATCATTTATCCTTCTTTTTTATTTGCATACTATATTGATAGATTTTCCGCATAAAAGAAATTATCTAGTTAAATCTCTTTTATCAATTTCACTTTTCATTGGAATTGCAGAATATTATCCAAGGATTCATATCTATACTCCCAATACATTCGTTGCACAAAAAATAGAATGGCCGATTTGGAGCAATGAAATAAAGTTATGGAAGTCAGATAGTTCATATCTTCCAAAAGCATGGCCATACTTAAAAAATAAAGATTTAATATATCCAGACCGAAAAAAAAATGAAGCAAATATAGTCTGCATTGACCTAAATAACCCGAATAACTGGGAATATATGGGTTCTAGGCGCTTTACATCATCATTCTCTCAAATGCTTATTTCTGGAATTAATGAAGGCAGCTATAGAAAAATTAATCATTATGATAATTGTGGCGGCAACATTATCGTAAATGGTGAGCAGGAGTCTTTAAAGCAGTAAAAATATAATTTACATAATAAATATAAACATTATAATGCTCTAGTTTTTCAAATAATTTAATAATATAAATACTAATACCATGGATAATAATAAAAATATAAGAGAGATTGGAACATTTTTTAACGGCTACGCTGCTGAGTTCTCTAGTATTTACTTAGAGGATGAAAGGCCTAGAAGTCTCTTTAACAAGGTGATGGATAGGTTGTTTAGAAAAGATATTGAGACTCGTCTTTTAGATAGTCTTAACCATATGAAAAAAGATTCTATAAAGACTGTTTTAGATATTGGGTGTGGCCCAGGTCATTTAGTGGTAAAACTTCTTGAACATCAAAAAGATGTTACAGCTCTAGATATTGCTCCGAATATGCTTGAAATTACCCAAATGCGAGTCGATTCCATGAATCTAAAGTCAAACTTTAAAACAATACTTGCTGACTACTCAGAGCATCAATTTGAAGAGAAGTTTGATGCTATTTCTGTAATGGGTTTCTTCGATTACGTTGAAGATCCAGTGGCTGTATTGAAAAAACTTTTAAGCGATGCAAATAAAGAAATATATATTTCCATACCTGGAGATAAAGGATTTTTAGCCTGGCAGCGTCGAGTGAGATACAAGCAAAGAAATTGCCCTCTTTATTTGTATTCAAGAGATTCTTTGGTTCAGCATCTACAAGATGCAGGATGCTATGAGATGACTGAGATTATTGATACTGAGAGAGGTTTTTACATCATAATTAGGAAGTAATCCTGAGCAAGATACCTTTTTATCTTTCTATCGACTTAGAAGATTTTACGTTCGACCTCATGAGGTCACTAGGTATAGAACCTCGAGTAAATTTTGATGCTCTTAGGCTTGGATATGAGCTAATTAATAGTTTCAGTGTTAATAAGTTAGACTCAAAAAAAATTACCTTTTTTACTACTGGCACTGTGGCTCTAACTTATCCTGAGCTCCTACAAGAAATTGCTAATGATGGTCATGAAATCTCATGTCACTATCATTACCATGATTTGATGTTCAAGCAATCGAATGATGAGATTGATAAAAATCTAGGTCTAGCAAAAAATGCTCTCTTTAAGGCATGTGGATATGAGCCAAAGGGCTTTAGGGCCCCTGTGTTTTCAATTCCAAAAGAAAGAACTGATATTTTTAAAGTTATAGAGAAACATTTTGACTATGATTCAAGCTATGTCCTTTATTTAAATAAATATAGCAAGGAAGACTATTTTCAAGAGCCTCCATTTACCTTGGACAATTTGCAGGAATTTCCAATTGTACCCAAACCATTCTTCAATCAAAGAGTGAGCATAAAATCAGGAGGCACTTTTTTGCGATTATATACAAAAGATATGATGAGGCAGGCGATGATGTTTAACCATGAGCAAGGCTTTATTCCTATGGTTTATATGCATCCATATGATTATTTAGAGAACAAAGAATTTTGGGTTCCATTGTCAGATTTCCTCAGATCAAAAAATATTTCAAATTTGTTAAAGTACCCAAGGCAATTGCAGTGGACTGGATTAAGAAATAAAACTGTTTTTCCTAAGCTTGAATATTTATTGAAGACATTTGAGCATCAAGGGCCTATGTTAGAGTTACTGACTTGAAAAAAAAATCCATTGTTTTTATATGTGGTAATGGTGATACTCTATACAGGTTTCGCCTTGAACTTATAAAATCTTTTATAAAAAAACATTATCATGTTCATGCATTTGCTCCAGAAATACCTGAAGATTTTTTAAAAGAGTTAGAAAACCTGGGAGTTAAATTTCATAAAATCTCTTTTAAAAGGAAGACTGTAAATATTTTTGACACAGCCTTAAGTATTTTTGATATTACAAAAAAACTTAGAAAAATAAATCCAGATATTGTCTTTTCATATACCCATAAATCAGTTGTAGTCGGGTCAATATGCGCATTTTTTGCTGGAAGATTAAGATCAGTTTCTTTAATTACAGGTACGGGCCATATTTTTGATGATCATACTATTATTCAAAGAGTAAAACGATTTCTTGGTATTTTGGGGTTCAAGATATCTTTATCTATGAGCGAAATAGTTTTTTTCCAGAACCCTGATGATTTAGATTTATTTTGTGATCTTGGCATGACTTCTAGGTCTAAATCTAGATTACTCAATGGTTCAGGTGTCGATCTAGATAAATTTTCTCCCACAGCACTTCCTGATGGTGCAGTTTTTTTATGTATGTCGCGCTTGATCAAATCTAAAGGTCTTTTGGATTATGCAAAAGCTGCAAAAATTGTAAAATCTAAGCATCCTGATTCAAGATTTCTTTTATATGGCTTCCCTGATAATCATGAGGACTCAATTGATGAAAGTGAAATCATAAATTCTTGGAATACGCGATATGGAATAGAGTATTTTGGTTTCACAAACGATCCAGTTGATACTATTTCTAAATGCAGTGCATATGTTTTGCTTTCATATAATGAGGGGACTCCAAGGAGTGTTCTTGAAGCTATGTCAATGGGAAGGCCGATAATAACTACCAATGTTCCAGGATGTAGAGAAACTGTAAAATCTAAATCAAATGGGTATTTGGTAAAATTAAAGGATCCTGATGACGCCGCAAATGCAATGATCAAACTTTTAGACAAAAATCTAAGAGAACAAATGGGAGAAAATTCAAGAAAGATTTGCGTTGAGAAATATGATGTTCATCTAGTGAATAGCGTAATAATATCAGAATTGAATATCTAATTACTGATTCATATAAGGAGAAAAATCAAATATTTTGGTTTATTGCAACATAATTTGTTGTCATAAAATTTTCTTCTCTTGGAGTATAAAATTTAATCAGCCGACAACCTCTTGGAGTGATCCTGTATAGTAAAAAATTCATCTCTTCAAAAAAATACCAAAAGTCTTGAAAAAATGTTTTTGTATCAATATTACATCCCCCAAATTCAAACTGTATTAACTTTGTAATTTTTATTAAATCTCCAAAACCCTCTAAAACTTCTAATTCATGCCCCTCCACATCAATCTTGACAAAGTCAATATATTTATTTTTATCCCAGTAATGATCAAATCGAATTAAGTCAACTTCCTCGACCTCATCCATTTCCCAGTCATAGCCTTTATGCTCCAATCTTTTAAAATGATCTAATCTTCTTTTTGTTAGAGATCCAATAACGGATCCGGGTGTATTTGAATATAATTTAGCTTTAGTTTGTTTATTTGAAAGAGCACATTTATTGAGGATAATTTCTTGCGAGTGGTCAAATTTATCTTTAAGTAATTTAATATTTATGGACGATGGTTCAAAAAGATGGCATTCAATATGGGGGAATTTTTGTAGCACTTGCTCCGTATAGAGGCCGTGATGTGCGCCAATATCTATCAATACTTTTGGGGGATATTCAAGAACTGATAAGCATGAGTTAACTTCTTGTTTGATTGAGCTTGAGCCCCAGCCTTTTCCTTGCAGTGTGGCCGATAAGAGCTCTGCAAAATAATAAAAGCGTAAAGGGATGGGTAAAAATGAAATGCAGTTAAAAAGTACCCACTTAATCTTAGAAATTATTTGCATTACTTTTGCAAAATTAATTATTTTTTGTAGCCCAAACCACACCAATATGGCGCATTAAGCTCATCAAATATGATATTTTCCAAACCAGCAATTTCCATCATTTGCTTGATTTCTTCTTTTGTAAATCTATGCTCTAATTTTGTACCGAATCTATCAAGCGAGTCAGTTCTCATAGTGTAAAAAGATCTATTACGATAGTCGCTCAAAGGCCAGCTTTTTACAGGTAGCTTGAAAAATTCTAGTATTCTTCCGAATCGTGCAATTGGATAGTAAATCAAGCAGGCAATTCCAAAAGTCAGGATAAGTTTAATTCTATATGGGAGCATGCAAATTACACCCCTAATTAGGTCTGAAAGCTTCCAAAGATAAAAATACCAAAAGGGTTGATTGTCAAATTTATAATAAATATATAGAAGAAACGGACTGCCTTTTTTTAATTTTTTAACACAATCTATCAATGCTAATTGAGTATCAGGAATATGATGCAAAACTCCAAGGCAATAACCAAAATCTAAAGAATTTTCTTTAATAGAGTTCTCGGATATGCCTGCTTTCTCGAATTCTAAATTTGTAAATGAATTTTTGTGATTTTCTTTTGCAACATCAATTGCTTCAGATGGATCAATGCAAATAATTTTTTTAACGTATGGTGCTAATGCTGGCACCCATCTACCAGAGCCGCACCCAAAGTCAGCTCCTACACTATCTTGATTAATTTTTTCATATGGAAAAATTCTAAAATAGCTTTTGATACCAAGATCAAGATCATTTTTAGATAGATCTTTTTGGGTAAAAGATTTCCATTCATTACCAAAATCTTTTACGACTTCATTATCTATATTGTTGCCTGAATTCATTTTTGTTCGATATTTAAAGAATCTTATTTTAGCGTATATAAGCTATAATCAACATAAAAAATATTATTCATACACTTTTTTTATTTACTATTAAAAAAATGGGTCAAAATCAAAAAAATTTTCCACTTGATAAGAATTTGTTCTGCTTTTGGGCAGATCAAAATAAAATGTCTGAAATTAGAAAGAAGTGCTTGCAAAGCTTAAGTAGCACAGAATTAAATGTAATATTTTTAGATTCTCAAGGCATCAGAGAATGGACTCTTTCAGATTACCCATTTCATGAAGGGTATAAATATCTGTCTTCAACACATAAATCTGATTATTTAAGGGCATACTTTATGCATCATTATGGTGGTGGATATTGCGATATTAAATATATTGACTATTCTTGGTTACCTGCATTTGAAAACCTAATTAACTCTGATAACTATATTGAAGGGTATCCAGAAATTGGTATTATTGGAATCACGCGAAGAAAGGGATTGTTATTTTTTCTTAGATACGCAGCGCAAGTAAAAAGATTGATTGGTAATGGCGCATTCATTTGTAAACCTTATACACCCTTTACTGAGCTTTGGTTAAACAATGTTCATCAAATTTTAGATAAATCCCTTCATCAGCTTAAAAAGTATCCAGCTAGTGGGCCATTAGATTTTTACAAAATGAAGATGAGTGATGGTTCTAAGAGCAATTATCCACTCAATCATGCTGCATTTAGTGGAGAAAATTTTCATCCAGTTTGTTCAAAATTTCATAACTTTATAGGGAGGAGCCTCAAAACTCCTGATTTTAGTATTGAATACAAATAGGTGTTAGAAATCTTTAGACAAATTAGTGCAAATAAAAAGGTATTCATCGCAATTCCCCTTGGCATAGTTTTTTTTTCTAATATTGCCATCACTCAAATAAAAGGCCTGGCCTTCATTGGCGAACTTGCTGTTATAGGGGGGTTTTGCAACTTGGTAGCTATTTTGATTGGTCTGAGAACTGATATTCAGATTCTATCGCAAAGTAAATACAATGCCCAACATAATTTAAGTGAAGGCATAAGCGCGATGTTGTATTTAATCTTAATATCGTTTCCGGGTATTTTATTAGGGTATTATCTTGGAGCCAAGATTGAACATATTATAATTGGGTTCTTATCAACTGCCATTGCGTTGAATGAAATAACGTCATCATTTTTTTTAAGAGCAAGCCAATTCTACTTTTATTCTTTATTAAGGTCTCTTCCAAGTATATTGATATTGCTGATTGTTTTGTATGTAGATTCTCCAGCAAAATCTTGGATTATTTGCTATTCAGCAATGTTAATAGTCTTAACTTGCATTCTTTATAAGGAATTCAAGAGAGCTGGTTTAAGTCTTAATATTTCTTTTAAACCCGCAGCTAATTATATTAAAAGTAAAATTTTACCCACTTTAACTGCATTGCTTTGCGCAACTGGGTCAGTATTTTGGTTATTTACTGTAAGTGAAAAAGTTGGGCCTGAGGCAGCAGGTATTTGGTCAAATGTTATAAGAATATTCTCATTACCAATAATGTTCATGACAGCTATTCATCTGCCTTTGGTAATTTTAAAAGTAGGAAATCTAGATTCTTCTTTTCAAAAGATCAAAGTAATGCATAAATTTACCTATAAATTCTTTTTGCTCAGTTCTTTAATTTTAATTATTTCTTTTTTTTGGGGTGAAAATATTTTCTCATTTTTTACAGCTACGGATGGAGCAATCTCATCATCAATATTGCTGTTGATAGTTGGTTTTTGCATACTCAAAAATTTTTTAGGTTATCATCAATCTATTTTTCAGGCTCTTGAAATAGACCACATTCTCTTTTTTATTCTATCATTAGAGCTTTTGTTGGCTGCATTCTTATATTTTGAACATGCTTTATTAAGCTTGGATTATATTTCAAATTTTATATTCTTAAGTGTTTTGGGATGTTCACTTTTACTAACATTTTTTTTATTTAAATTTACTTTCAAATATCGTTTTTCTGATTCAAAATGAGCGGTATCTTTAATGCAAAATAATTTAAAATATTCATGATAAATATACTCATTACTGGTGGAGCAGGTCACATAGGAGCTTCATTAGTCAATAATCTACTGCTTAAAGATGGCGTTAATGTGGTGGTTATAGATAATCTTTTGACTGGTAAAAAAGAAAATATAGGGTGCTCTGAAAGGGTTAAATTTATCGAAGCCGATATAAATGAATCCGCAACTTTAGAAATGTTATTGGATTTAGATAAATTTGATTATGTTTTTCATTATAGTGCTGTTGTTGGAGTTAAGAGAACCCAAGATAATCCTTTATTAGTTCTAAAAGATATTGAGGGAATTAAAAACATACTTACATTATCAACAGCCCATCAAATTGAAAGAATTTATTTTGCATCTTCATCAGAGGTTTATGGCGAACCTGTTGAAATTCCTCAGCATGAATTGACTACTCCATTGAACTCTAGAATACCCTATGCAATTGTGAAAAATGTTGGCGAATCATTTATAAAAAGTTTTTATCAGGAGCATAATTTAAATTTTACTATTTTTAGATTTTTTAATACCTATGGACCATTCCAATCAGAAGATTTTGTTATAAGTAAATTTATTAAGCTAGCACTTAATAATGAAGATATAACAATCTACGGAGACGGTACTCAAACTAGAACTTTTTTGCATGTTAAAGATAATGTCAATTTTGCTATTAAGTGCCTAGAAAATAATTTTTGTAATAATGATATTGTAAATGTGGGCTCTGATAATGAAATATCTATTATTGATTTAGCTCATACTATAATAAGACTAATTAATTCAAAATCCAAAATTAAGCATCTTCCACCTCTTAAAGATGGAGACATGACGAGGAGAATGCCAGACTTAAAAAAATTTCATAGCATTCAAGGAGATGATTTGATCTCGCTAGATATTGGTATATTAGAGCTTTTAAAAGAATTTAAAAATGCATAACTCTTTTCAATGAAAGTAAGCGTTATAGTGCCCACTTTAGGTTTTCATTTAACTGTAAAGGTGCTCTTGAAAGCCCTTCTAAATCAGACTGTTTCAATAGATGAGATAATTCTGGTTGATTCATCAATTAACAACGAAGTCCAGTCTCTTTGCAAAGAATTTGAAGACTCCTTGCCATTAAAATATTTTAAAGTAGACGGCTTATTTCCAGGTGAGGCCAGAAATTTTGGCATTCGGCAGTCTAATGGCGAAATAATTGCAATACTAGATTCAAAAACAATACCTCAAAATCAATGGCTTGAAAAAGGAATTAAAAAATTAACTCAATCAAATTTTGACGTGGTTTTTGGATCTACGTCATATTTAGCAGATACAAAAGTTCAAAAAATTTTTCAAGCATGTATATATGGAAAAGATCCAGTGGAAACAACGCCAGGATCAATATTTCCTCGACAAATATTTAAAAAAGTTGGTGAGTTTATTGAAGACACAAGAACGGCAGATGATTTAGAGTGGAGAAATCGAGTAAAGTATCAAGGACTCTCATTCTACTCCCCTTCAGAATCAATGCAAACATATGACAACATTTCTAAAAGCATCTTTGGAGAATTCAAGAGGGGTTTCATTTATCAACTTCACGGTGCCAAGCTGGATGTTCAGAAAAGAGCTAGAATTGTAATTTTAGGCATTTCTATTATATTAATTACTTTGCTAATCCCTCAGTGGAATAATATAGTTGGCTGGGAATCAAGCCCGCTATACATTGAAAACATAACAAAGAGTTATTTTTATGGCCTAAGTATATTTTCGTTGATAATTTTAACCATTTCTCATAAATTTAATCAGTTGGTAAGAAATATTTGGTTTAAGTTTTTAACCATTTCTCTCTTTTTACTTTCATCGTATTTAATCTATAAGTGGAATTCTGCCATGGCAGGTTGGGTAGAGGACTCAATATACTTCATACCCCACATAACGAAAATTTACCTAGGCACAATTATATTTTGTGGCATATGTTATCGCGGATTATATGTTCCTTTATCTAGAGGTATTTCCTCAAGATCTATTTTTCCAATTAATTGGCTTTTTATTGGGTTTGTGGGCTTCATAATAGATTTGGGTAAATATCCTGGTTATTTGATTGGCGCAATATTTGGGTTATTAAGACTTGGCGATAAACAGGATAAAAATAACCCATGAGATTTTTACCAAAATGTCTTTATCATCAACCATTAACTTATAACTAAAGGAGTATTGATAGAATAATGAATGTAACTCAAGCAGTCTTAGATCGCTCTTCGGTTCGATCATTTCTTAAAAAACCCGTATCAAACAAATTAATTGAAGAACTCTTAAAAAAATCCTCTAGAAGTGCCTCTGGTGGCAATCTTCAACCCTGGAAAATATTTGTGTTGAATAATGCCTCTATGAAAGATTTTCTTTTATTTCAGGATCAATGGGATAAGCCAGAGAATCCTGCTTATGAGATTTATCCGCCAAAATTAAAAGAACCGTATAGAACTTCTCGATTTGAGCTAGGAGAGCAAATGTATGAATTACTTGGAATTCCAAGGGAGGATAAGGAATCTCGATTTGCTCAGGTTATGAAAAATTTTACATTTTTTGGAGCGCCTAGCGCCTTTTTTTGTTTTATTGATCGTCAAATGGGGCCACCACAGTGGTCTGATTTGGGAATGTTTCTACAAACATTTATGTTACTTGCAAAAGAGGCGGGGTTAGATACCTGTGCCCAAGAAGCATGGTCTATGAAGCATGATAGTGTTTCTGAATTCGTTCAAGCTGATGCAGAGGATTTATTATTTTGTGGTATGTGCATAGGTTATCGTGATAATCGGGATCCAATAAATTCTCTTCAATCAGATAGAAGACCTTTGGAAGATTGGGCTAAATTTATATAGCATTCAAAATTTAAAATGTATTTAGATGAGCATATGAGTTTGGCAATGAGCATGGCTGAAATCGCTTATGTTAACGATGAGGTTCCAGTAGGAGCTATTATTGTTAAAGATGGAAAAGTTATTGGAAAGGGTTTTAATAAAGTAATTTCTAAGAATTCCATTTCAGCTCACGCTGAAATTATTGCTATTAATAATGCAAGCCAAACAATCAAAAATTATAGACTTAAAAATTGTCAAATATATGTGACCCTTGAACCTTGTCATATGTGCGCAAAAGCAATTATGGATGCAAGATTAGATTATTTATATTTTGGAGCTAAGGAACCAAAAACTGGCGCTATAGAATCTATTGACCAATTCCTAAGCAGGGATGATTTAAACCATAGGGTTCACTTCAGTGGAGGCCATATGCAAAAGGAATCCTCAGAAATTCTCAAGAAGTTTTTTCAATCTAAAAGAGACTTATAAAGTCTTTATTTTAATTCTAGCCATATTGGACAATGATCTGATGGCTTCTCCATTGCTCTGGCAGAATAGTCTATACCCGTATTTTTAATATAACTTTCTAAATTATTTGAAAGTAATATGTGATCAATTCTTAGGCCTCTTTTTGGATTATCGTCGAACATTCTTGAGCGGTAATCAAACCAAGAATAAATTGATCCCTCATCAGGATTTTGTTTTCTCCATGAATCTATAAAACCTAAATTTTTGATCATGTTCCACATTTCAATTTCTTCTGGCAGAAATGCAGTTTTGCCATCACGTAGCCATCTTTTT
>Ga0055584_100002104_pt1 | contig 19652 bp, 1 predicted proteins | sample OSDHelmetaG_FD_58716 | JGI IMG/M metagenome (GOLD analysis project Ga0055584, IMG submission 58716) | Pelagic marine sediment microbial communities from the LTER site Helgoland, North Sea, for post-phytoplankton bloom and carbon turnover... | ecosystem: Environmental > Aquatic > Marine >... | reverse complement strand
TACCTGGACTTTTATCAAATGAATACTTCCAAGTTGGATACACATTACTAGAAGAAGTAAAATTATCAATATTATCCACAATAATTTGTGGATGCTTTGGATATCCAGGTTGAATTACAATTCTATCAGGATCACTTACCCACCGTGTTGCGTCTACATCATCAGGTAACCTATATAATTTAAAACCTTTACTCTCAGTTGAATAAACTCTGAATACGAATTTTCCTTGAATTTTAAATTTTAATCCAATTATGTCATTTGCTTGCATTGTAATATTATTGTTCAATTCTACAACCTGATTATCATCGTTAATATAAATCTCATTTAATGTAGTATTTTCGTTTAATCTAATTAAATCCGTTGGAATCCAATTATCCGTGTATGTTGCATATTCATCTTTATATAATCCCGATGCTTCCAAAGATTCTTCTGTGGTAATAGGTGCTACAACATCCCACAATCCTGAATTTGCACCAGTACCTGAATCACTTATTTTTATTTTAATTCGTCCGCCTGTGCCGGCCATCGGACCCCATTTGTATTCAGTATATGCGGAGTCTCTTTGATTTAGATATTCATCAACTACATAACCTGTACCACTGGGTGGGTTAGGTTTTTTAAATCCATGTCCCCTTTCAGGTGGCCAAAGAGTAGTTTCACACCCCCCATTCAAAAATACATATAATTCGGTTTCTGTGTCAGTTTTGTTTACTCCGTATATAACTCCGTATTTTTTGCTAGTATCATGTGAACTAACATCTTGCTTTGAATTTGTTTGAAATTCATGTTCTATATAAAATTTTTGTTTTATTACTTCAGTAAAATCACCACTATTTACAAGAGTTGATTTAAGATACTTAGATATATCCCCCATCCCCGATGATTTTTGACGAGCACCAATTGCATTCTTTATCTGATTATTCCGTGTTGTGTGGGGTGTATTTATGGCAGATTTATATCCGTTGAATAAATTTTTATGATCTATCATATTATCTAAAACACCATTTGTTCTTTCACTATAATAAATTGGTGAAGCAATCATTGGATCATCTTCATTTACCCACACACCAGACCCGGTAGTCACTTGCTCGTGTGATCCCACGTGTTCAGGTAACTCAAATGTATAATCATCATTAAATCTAATAAAATCACCAATTTTGTATTCATATGAATTATCAGTATTAGTTTTATTATATAATTCCAATTCAAATAAACCAGGATGATGAGTAATATATGCATTTATTCGTTTTGATATTTCATCTTTGCTAACAAATGCAAACGCATACTCGTTATATTTTGCACTTAATAAACCTGTGTATTTAGGTATTGTCTTGGGTTCTGTGTAATCATCCTCATCATGTGAACTTAATTGATTAAAATACTTATTTCCAGAACCAACTACAATTCTTGATTGTGCTTCGGTTGTATTACCGAAATTATCAGTTGATTCAACAAATAAAGTATACACTCCCTGATTTGCAAATTTTCTGGTGATCCTCTGTTTACCGAAGTTATTGCTCAAACGAGTTATCCATGCGAAGTTGTCAGCATCTCTACCAATTGGTACTATTTTGTATCTATTAGTAATTTGTAGAGGGGTTTTGTTATAGAATGGATGCATAATAAAATCTATGTTTACTTTCATTAAATCTTTATCATTAGCATATATTTCATCTTTTAAATTAATTTTAGTTTTAACGTCACCAAACATTAACGACTCAGAATATACAGGTTGTGTTATATAACCATCTGAACGAGTTGCTACAATTTCAAGTTCTGTTATGTATCCCCAATGATATTTTGAACTTAAATTTTCTTTATGCGTTGCAATATTTCTTGGTGTTATTTCATAATTACCTTGAAATAAACGAGTATTTTGGTCTGTTACAATATAAGAATTAATATAATCCGATGGAATTTTAAATTCCGTTTCATCACCATCAATTGTATATTCTTTGATTCCAATAAACTTTTTTTCATATTTTGACAATTGTGAAAAATTTGCCTTCTTCAGACTAGTATCTACTTCTAAACCAGTGGAGCACCAGTAGTCTTCCCAACATTCATCGGTGTAACCGGGATGCTCTTTCATCCATTTATCCTGTTCTGTTGGTTGATGTTTACCCCAATATAAGTTATCCCATTTCCCGAGGTTTCCATCAAGAACATTTGCGAACTCATGTGTAATTTTATAGGTTCTTAACTTTATAGTATAAGATTGAGCAGCTGCTAAAGCATTCCATGTAAAAGAAAATTCAGCATCAGTTTCAGTGGTGTCAAGTTGATACGGGTCTACACAAGTCCAATTTGGTTTTTCATTAGTATTTATCTTAACATAATTCTCTTGACGATAAAGACCTTTCCAATAACTTACAAACAATTTCCATCCATTTTCATAAAATGATTCATTGGCATATGTTTGTGTATTATAAAATGCTTCTGTGGCAGATAAATTTATTTTTGAGGTGTATTTTTGTTTTAGATTATTTATTTCAAAACCTTGAGTTTCTACATCGCAATCAATTGTAATAACAGGTGAAGTTCTACTATAATTATGTATTCCATTATCAAGCAAATAACTTGTAACTTGTATATTGATGAGTCCAAGTTTCAATGAAAAGTGGTCTTTTAAGTCTATTTCACGTATATTATCAGTAGTCGCATCGTATTCAAAAGTTTTTTCTCCGAGTTTCTCGGTTGTTATATCTTCACCTTCTCCTGATACATCAAAAAGTTCGACTAAGTTACGATTAGTTTTATTACGATCACTTAGAGAATCAATGCTCCAAGATAATGTTTGATTATCACTATCATATGTCAATTGCGTAGGTAATATTCCTCTTACACTTTCTTTTGGATATGATGATGCAAGTTCATATGTAAATGATGCAGTAGGACTTTCAGTATAAACATCTATTTCAAGGGTGTAATTATGTGCTACGAATGATGTATTAGAAGCATAAGTATCAATATATTCAAATACATCATAATAGTGTGTTTCAGGGGGTGCATCATCACTATTATAATGTTGCAACTCCTCAAGTATATGCTCTTCCTCATGTACTACTTCCACACTCTGAGTATTACTACTTAGTGATCTTGATAATCTGAGTTTATATTTTTTGAAAATGGAATGATCTGTCATATCCAATGAGTATGCCCACTTCAATTCTACTTTATTATCCTTAATTTCTATTTGATAGTCCGAAGAATTATCAGTATGTTCTACCAACTCCACCGTATTTGAATCTAAATTAATTGTAAATGTACGAGTACCTAGTTTACCCCCAAAGTGGTAGATGTCAATATACACTTCAATTGTTGTAACACTTGCATTTATGACTTCTCTAATAAAATTACTAGGTAGAACATATTCATAGTTTAGTAGATCTTGAGCATAGTTGGTTTGTGTATTTAAACTAGTTGTATAATACGAATTAACTCCCAACGAACCTTGATATTTCTTGGTAATACTTGGTGTTGATAATCCAATTTCAAGTTCATCTTCTTCAAATCTAACTTTATATGAAAACGGATATAATAAAGAATCAGAACGTGAATCAATACTTGGTTCTAAGTCAGTCCAATCAATTTTTATATCAGAACCCATGAATAAATTCACAGAATCACCATCTGCTACGACATCATCATTAACTGTTATCTGAATATCATTTGCCGTGTTAGATGTGTTTTTTAACACCAAACGAGTTACATCGTAATCTACTACCAACTTATTATTAAATGCTTCATTATATAATTCATTATAATTAGAAACTTGTTGTTTAGTTGACTGATCATAAAAATATGTATTGCTAAGATCACCAATTGGATAATCATAAGTTTCTCCGGATGAATTTGCTACTTTTACATGAATTTCGTAAATTCCAGCATCTAAATTACAATTTGGAATTTCTACATCAACAAATCTAATTTTATTGGTAAGAGAATATTTGTAATTTTTTTCAGAATCGTAATCGGTTGTAGATACATAATTTAATCCATCGGTGCGTTCACGTCCATTAAAGTACATAATTCCATCGGTTATATATTCCGAAGCATTATCTCCTGTGGTAAATCCATCATTTAAACCATCATCGGTAATATTATTACCAACTGATATTTTACCTAAGAACGAACCATGATATTTGTCTTCTTCAACACCACTTGTATTATCCCCATGTACCACTTTAAATAAACTTACCGATACAATTGAATCACTTTCTGTTGTCTGATTTGAAGGTAACCATTCGTCTGCGATCGCCAATGTAACTTTAAAACTTTTTACTTGTTTATCTTTAGCATTAGAAACCGTTGCGTAATAAATGGGTTTGTGAAAATACCAAGGATGTGGATTTGTTGCATCTGTTGGATGATTTGCAATTATACTACCATTATGCTTTCTTATACTAACTTGGTTGGAAATTTCGGTATCACTTGTATCTAGTACTTTTAAATTAAAAGGCAAACATGACCTATTATGAGGTATTGCTTGTTCGTTCGTTTTTACCATGAAATACACATAATCTGAGTTTAGTGTGTTGTCGTTTTCATCTATTGCAACAACCCCAACTCCTATTTTGTAGTAACCCATAGGCACTTTGTAGTGCATGGTAAAATTATTATCTGTAAAAAGTTGCGACTCAAATACTAGTTCTTCATCGAGGTAAACTTCTTCAGGTTTATATAATACTACACGATAATAAATTGTTTTGTAGTCATTAGCAATATTATCAGCAAGTTTATTCCATGTTATATCCAATAGATTACTCGGTGATACATACCAAGTTTCACCGTATGCAGTTATTTCCTCAGGAGAATCCGTTCCGAAATATTTTATTCCATCAACAATCAGATTATTTACACCAACTACCTGAATATCATAAGTTACTTGTCCACTTTCATTGCCCACCACATCTTTTGCAGACAAATATAGTGTATGTTTACCTACATCCAAATAATCAGTTGGAGTAAATTCAAGATCCGTTGTTGTTGTAACACTTGCAGTATCACTATTATCGTTTAAATAATAATTATATTCCGCACCTTCTTCAAGCAAAGTTTGTACAATATCTGTGTTATTTACTTTTTTATTTACAGGATTCCATTGCCAAGTTGGTGTTTTATTTGCAGTATAATTTATTAAATTACTTTTAAAAACAGGTTCAAATGGAGGCACATTATCATCATAGTTAGTTATTTCTGCTTCAGGTAAAACCAATTCCCATTTATCGACACGATCAGTTCGTTTAACTAAAAACTCTTTTTCGGTTGAACCTTCAACTACGACTTTAATTAAAATAAATAAATGACTTAAATCTGCGTAATCAACTTCGTAGGTTTCTTCATTAATGGAATAAGATACAAAAGAATCGTCAGTTGTATCAAAATTGCTAACTACACGATAAAATTGATTTTTTGGCAAAATTTGACTATTATCCCTATCTTTAATAGAAACTACTTCAAGTGGTGCTTTGGTTTTAATAAAATTATTGGGTTTTACAGGAATACCAGGAGCAAATCCATAAGTTTCAACCGCAGCCAAATCTATATCATCATAATACCAAACTTTTGTTGGAACATTAGGACCTGTATCACGTGTCGAAGTATTTGAATCTTGCCATTCTATGACTCCACCTAAATTTAATCCAAGATATGCTTCTATTATATTGAAAATAGAATCCTTTGTATACTTATCCGAAGAATACCCTAATTTTCTCATCCGTTGTTTCATGTCTTTGACATATCTATCAAAGTTTTCGGTAATTATATCTTCAAATGCGTTTAAAAATGAACTAAATGGTGTTGGTATTTTTTTATATCGTGATATAGAACTATTATATTCATATATAAAAACACCACCAGAAATATTACATCTACTATTTATCCACAACCTTCTTGCTCCAGGTGCATTTATGGTGATAGTATTACCATTGGTTGATATAGAAACTTCACTACCGAACAAATACGATTTTCTTTTTATTCCATCTAAATCTGTAAACTCAGATATGGGAGAATATATAGTGCGGTCTGCACTTTCCATTGATATTTCATTTTGTGGATTTAAAATCCACATATCACTTTCTGCATCATAATTAAATACTTTTACACAATCCTTGGTGGTCAATTTGTTTGCCGATACAACTAATATATTTCCATCACCACTTATATCAAAATCTCCATGTTCATTGCAATCGAGATAACTTATACCCTGACCTTTTTGTATATATCCGTCACCGGTGTTTACAAAAACTTTTAAATAAGCAATATCTTCACGATTATATCTTTCAATTATTTCATCTGTATGTATTGAGACCGCAACTGTATCACCTGTGTAGTTTGAAACTATTTTTCTTGCACATATTTTTGGTGGTGTTTTTTCTTTACTTGGATGTGTGGTATGTGGTTCGAATACTGCATTTGCATCATACGAAGAATCTGTTGTGGTAAAAGAACCCCATGTGATGTTTTTGTAAATATCACTTGTTTTATCGTACACTTTCGCAATTGGAGAATATCCTAAATCTTTTCTATATTTTATCTGCTCATCACTTAAAGTTAAATTGGGAAATTGACCAGAACAAAATTTTATAATTTTTCTATGATTAAGTGAATAATCAGTATACTCTTTCACCATTATCATTTCTTGATAAGTAAACTTATTCGGTTTGCGTTTGTTTATGATTTTTATTTTACCAACTTCTGCAAAATCAAATTCCCACTTAGATGAATAACTTTTATCTCTAAACGATGGAAATCTTTTAAGTTCAGTTGATTGAATGATTTCCTCAAAACTACCTTCTTTTATTAAATACCACTCGTCCGTGATTTGCGTTTTTGCATATATTTTATAGTATTTTACAACATCATTGCTATACAATACCCACTCTTTTTTCTCAGCATACCCATTTTCGTTTATACTACTAAATGTTGAATCAATTCTACGATTTTGTGGAGTGTCACTATTTTTAGCAAAAGAAGGATTTGTTGTGTATATATCATTCATACTTTGCGAATTAGCACTTCTAATGAAACTTCTTGCACCAAGTATTACTTTTTCTGCATTACCTGAGAAGTTGACTACCACTCCTAGTTTTTCACCACCTATAAGACTCGAATCATATGGAATAGTTTTGTGTTTTGGCCACTTATTTTCTTCTGTTTTATTATATATCGCAAATTTACCTTTAGGTGCACGTTCATCTATAAGAGTTATTACAACTGGACGTCCTCCTTGTGTAGCTACACAGATAAAATCCTTATAATTTTTAGAAATTGCATATTTAACTGCACTCCTAAATTTATATCCTGCAAATACAGGAGAACCCTTACTATTTGGTCTTTCATTATTATACCTTGTAATAACTTCAGAATAAGGAAAGGTTCTTGGCATACCAATCGAAAAATTTGGGTTTGTAACTTCCGATGTGTGTGAGTTAGTTTTTCCAAAAACTGTCCAAGTTCGTGTTTGCATTATCGTTTTAGGTTCATCTACATACTCTGCCGTTCCATTTGTATAATCATCGTCTTTACCAAACACCTTTTCATGTATTTTTCGAAAACTTCCATCTGCACATGATTCACCAACAACAATATCAAACTCCTGCTTATATGTGTGAGTGGAAACAATATCGGCTGATATACATACATTAAAATCGTCAAGTTTATTCGGTGATTCGAAATCATATTTTAGAACTTCTTGTCCAAATCCGGAGTTACTACCTATATTTAGGCTTTGTTCACCTTCTATATATTCTAGATTACCAGAACTTTTTCTATAATCATGTTTTTCAATCTCGAACAAATATTTTCCTGACTTATAACTAGATGGATTTTTTGCATATTTTTTTATTCTAGTAGCATCAAGTGGTTGTAACTTCACAACAAACTTGCTACTAGTTTTACCTACTAAAAGTTTAGTATTTGGGGAAACTTTTGTTGTTCTCTGCCAACTTGAATTTTTAAATGATTCTGGTTTCTTAGATACACCCCACTTTGGATTGCCTATACTACCGTTAAATGTTAGCAATCTATAATATCTTCCGTGAGATTTAAAATTTGAATCATTTTCAACATACGACTTAGTTGGTACTTGATATTCACTCACTGGATTATCCATAGTAACTAGCATTGTTACATCCTGTGGGGCACTTGACGAATCAGTGACACTTGGGTATTTATGTGTTGTGGGTATTTGAATACTTGGTGGGAAATATCCATCTCTAATAACCACGAGTTCTTCGTTCAATCCGTCGTCAGTTAATAGATTTCTTGTTGCAGTTTCAATCTCTAGAAGTTGTTCAGATGTATAATAAACATCAAAATTAAGCATAGCAGGATCACTTTCTACATTAAGTTGATTAATTGCAATTATGCTTATAGTATATGTGTTATCTGCTTCGAGTATTGGTGCTTCAGACGCAGTGGCAAAATCATAAGATAATGTACCTGTCGTGTCTGTATTAAAATTGTCTTTCTCTGATTCAAGTGTAAACGATCCAAGAGAAATTCTATAATGAGTTACTGGTGTTTCTTCATCAGTATCTTCAGTCCAACTTATACTAGGAATTTTCTCAAATGGAATTTTCCCATTACTTAAAGTATCTACATCTCCATTATCAGAAGCAGTATACTCTTCAATATCTTGTAGATCTAAACCACTTGGTTGGGCAGGTAATTCAAGTTTAACATTTACCATATGAGATACTTCCGCAGTTTTGATACCTGCTTCCAACACTCCTACTACTTTAAATGTATGGTGTCCTGACTCGTCTACTTGCAATGTGTAAGTATTAACTGAGTTTTTCTCAAAATAATCAAGTTCAACATCTTGATAATTAAAACTACCTAACTTTAAATCTTCAGGATCTGCTCTTCGTATTGTTCTTGTAAGTTTTTCACCATCTAAAAATAATTCATAATGTTTTAAACGATTTGAATTATTTACTACATAGTTTCCTTCTTTAAAATGCCATTGGAATTCAAAATCCCCTCCAGTTTCAGATGCAAGGGGTTCTAATCCTAAACCTTTTCCAAAAACGACACTTGTATTATGATTATCATCTGATTGAATGTTAAGATTATATGTAAATTCCCGTGACTGAGATTCATTTTCATCGGTAGCACTTACTTTTATTTCATATTCTCCTACAATATTAGATTTATCTTTTAAATACTCTGATATGTTTAGTTTATTTGAAGATACAATAAATGGGTCATCGTCATTAAATTGTATTCTATATTTTAAAATCGGATTAAATGCGGAAAAATTATTTATTTCTTTATTTTTAGGTAATCGTTTATATGTTAATTTAACATCATCCCACTCTAAATATAAATCAGTTTCCGTGTTTCCAACTTCACTATAATTAAATGCAGAATAATAATTCGCATCTTCTTTTGCCGTGTTTTTTACTTTATGAAATTTAATCTCACTTACATCAACATCAATGTTTAAGACTAAAGTTTCATCAGAAATATACGGATTGCTTGAAGAATATCTAAGTTTTATATACATCGGTGATAAAGAAGGAATAGTATCAATTGTAAAAACTCCGTCCAAACTCGGAGTAATGCTTTTGTATTCTTCATTATTTACAGAAATGCTGAATTCATTAGTACGACTTGTGCCAAGAATTCCATAAAGTGGGTCTGACCACCTTACAAAAGGTGCTTTACTAATATCATGTGGATTTGCATATGAACTTTGATTTCCAACCACAAACATAAACGAAGACTCACTTAATTGAATTTCGTATTTATCAGACTCATTATTATATTTCACATTATCAACCACCAAATCAGGTAAAGTTCTGAAATCGTATGCGATAATACCATCACCGTTATCACCTTCCTCTAATTCTGATTCTATTGCACCGTTCTCACCAAGTTTTAAATAAGAATCCAATATATAATAATATATTTCATTCTGTTTTGCCGTATCGTTGTTTAATAAATATATTTCATTTGTAATAGCAGGAATTTCAAATTCATATGTATGCACACCAATCTCATCGGCCGCATTTATTCCTTGCTCAGAGAAATAATTTAATAACTCAGTTCGTGAAATAATAACCTTCTCCACATCTATATCTAGTTGCATGGTTTCATAGAAAGATTGATAGTTCATTACATCCCAACCCTGTGCATCTCCAACTTTTTCTTTTGAGTTTCCTGTGTTAATAGTTCTAATTGAATATTCAATTGAATGGAACTCATCGTGCAGTGGTGTTTGTATTTCCAAACTTCCAAACACCTGTTTAGTTGGATCATTTTCAGAAAATCTAAGTTTTGGATTTAATTTTGCAGTTCCCAGTGGATTTTTTTGATTGATGTTATTCTCCCATATTTTATCTATTTGAGACTTTGCACTAAGTCTTAGTGTCGATTCTGCCATAAAATCATATTTTGCGGTGGTTAAATCATCTGCATTTATTTTATGATTTTCTGAATAAGAATCTGTTGCAGAAATTACAAGTTTATAGTAACCTACTATAAGATCTCGGTGCATCCAATTTATCTTATATGAATATTCAAGTATACTTTGGTCATATGAATTCAGTTCTTGTTTTATATTTGCCGATTCTACTAGTTCGGTGTGCCTTGGAATTTCTTCGTAGGTCGTACCATCATCGGTTTGTAAATAAAAATCAAATTTCCACTTTTGTATTTTAAGATGTAAATTTGATAGTTCATATACTTTGTGCGACCAATTTATTTCAACATCGTTTGCAACTTTATTAACTTCAATACCTGGATATATAAACATACCTGTCAAATTAAAATTGAATTGTTTAAAATTACTTGTTTGTGTACCTTCTGAATCATCTCCTTGGTATCGTGTAATTGGAGAATAATATAATTTAGAATAAACATCCGTTGGAACAAATTTAACGAACTTAGAATAACGGTCTTTAGTTACTCGTCTAACATAAGGAACACACTTTAATTTATAGTCGTCTTCCGCATAAATTTCAGCAGGATGCTCTTTGTTTTCACGTATAATTCTTGGTAACTTGATTATTTTATTACGAGTTTTGCTTATTATTGGAGTTCCATTTGCCATCGGCAAATCATCAAATGGACTTCCGTATTCTAAGTTTAGATCTTGGTCAGTTTCTCCAACCCACACATTATTATCATAGTTCTCAAATGAAGCATCTTTGTGTTTAGTAAGAAATACATATTCATAATAAAGAAAATTAGAATCATCGAGTGGATCATCAATATGAAATACTGGATCCCAAGGATTTTGGTCACGATTATCTAATGTTATTTTTATTATTTTTTCAGCATGACCATAAACACTCACAATTGCAGAATTGTCAATAGTGAAATCTGTATTCTTAATTGATTCTAAATCAAGACTGAGTTGATCAAGTATATGTGTATCTGATTCTGCTGATTTATAGACCTGCACACCTAACAATTTTGTAACACGATTATTTACTTCTCCAAGTTTTTTAGCAGAAATTAAAAAATTATTAGAAATAAATTCGTCTGATGATGCCTGTTTGCTTGAAAAATTAGATACATCGTCCATTCCTGACATAGCAGTCAATGCAACACTTTGCGATGACGAAATAACAGAGTCTATGACATCTTCACTAACAGATGTTTTGTCTGCAATAGTTTCTATAACCGTACCCAATCCGTCTGTCACCGAATTTGTAATATTTCCATCTTCCTGCAAACTACTAAATGATTCTGTAAATAATGTTTTAGCATATCCTGATATAAAATCATCGTGTGTAATTTTATTTGATTCATCAACTTCATCATTGAATAAACTTGTAACAACATTTTTTACCAAATTTAATTTAAGATTTGCTTTGAGTGCCTTTGGATTTTGTGCATGAATATAATCAGAATTTACTTCGTCTTCGGTCAATCCAAATGCGTTTTCAATGATTCGATTTATATTATCGTTATCCTCAGTAACCCAGCCTTTTGTGCTAAGTTTTACTCCACTTACATTTTCTAATAATTTAGATTTTATCGTAGAAATTGGGGATATATTTACATTTTCATTTGAAAGTATTGTGGCATCTGGACCAATATCGAGAGTACCGATACTTGTTAATGTTCCTTTATATTCTTCACCTGTTAATATATCAGTTCCACCTACAAATTCTATTTTATATGTTGTTGGTATTTCTTCTATTCCTAATGTTATGCTCCATCTTCCTGCGTCATCGGTTGTAAATGTAGTAACTTCGTTTGTTTCAAGTGTACCATCGTCTAATTTGTTTCCAGTAAAGGATAATAATTTACCATTGGCATTTGCAATATAACCATCAACAACACGACCTCCTAGTGTTCCTTGTTCAGCAGGAACTTGATTCATTAAACGCAGTGAAAGTTCTTGTATAATATTATTTTTTAAATTTTCTGTGTATATTACATTGAATCTCCATGAAATCGTACCTGTTTCACTATCAACTATATCTGCTAGTCCATTTGTGTATTGATGTTTAAAATATAATAAATGATTTGACCATTCTTCTGCTTCACTTAATGTAACAATTTTAGATTGTGCTTCGTTTTCAATCCCCTCAATCGGATGACCACCACCAACAACCAATTTAAGTGGAAGTGATGTATCAGACAAATACAAATCAAGTTGTTCGGATAAATCATACAGATTTCTAATTTCTTCACTTACATTTTCATATTCGGTTCTAAGTATTTTATATCCCTCGGCAGGTAAATTATATAAATCTGGATATAATTCTCTGATAACAAATTCATCGATTGGAGCATTTTTAATAAATTCTTCATATAATATATCAGTTTGAAAATTATATGCATAAACCGTGAAATTAAATATTCTTGCGTAGTTTATTTTTGAGTTATCATCAACTCCCAATGATTGATCATTTTTTAAAATTTCACCAATTTTTACTAATGCTCGCAATGCACCATACCCCGCACCTTCGTGACCACCGTATAATGCAACTTGTCGTTTTTCTCCGTGTATTTCAGGATAATTTTGTAATTCATCAAATATAACATCCGTAACAAACTCTTCTAGCATTCTTTCTGTATAATTTTGTGTAGGTTGTTCCTGTTCTTCCACAAGTGTTTTAATGGTATTTGTATACCATCGTGTTTCTTTATCACGAATAAACAAAACATCCGTATCAATTTCATTAAAATTCCATTTTTGGATTTGCCCGAGTGCATTATCTTTGAGTTGCTCACCCGATAAAAATCTTGAAAATGATTGTGAAAAACTTATATTAGTTTCATCTATTGAATCTACATTATATGTTTCAAGTGCATCAACAAACGGTGACTTATCAGGTTCAATATTATCTTCAAATTTTTCACACGGAGAGAATACAATCAAGAAATTCTTAGAACGAACAATCTCATTAGAATTACTCTTCGGTTTTGCATAATACATTACTGCATCCGCATCTAATGGCAAAACACTTGGCTCTACTGAAGTATCACCGTAAAGTGTTCGTTTTAGTTCTGCTAAATTTCCAAAAATTTGTTTTATATCACTCTTCATGTTTCCCTAATATGTATTTTAAATAAATATTATTATTGTGTAATTTATTTAGTTTTATGTCCTTAATGTTTGGTAAGAAAAAAGTTGTTCACCATTCTCATTTAATTCAATATAATAAGATGATTCAGACTCTGATGTAAATAGTCCACTTTTAATTGCCAAGTATTTTTTATCACCTGTTAATGTCAATAATACAATGTTCGCATATGTACCACTTTCGAATTGTTTTTCATCGTTACCAAGACTTTTTAAACTTATCGTCTGATTAAACTTTATGATATCACCAATAATTGGAACATAGTCCTCGTCAACCACTTTTTCTTCAAATGCTTCATCATACTTACTTTTAGTTTCAGGATCACTAAGAGATTCATTCAATGTATCTGCTTGTTCCACACGACTCAATAAGAACCACTTACGCCCTCGGTCGGAATAATCGACAACAAGATTTTTAATTCCATCATATTGTGTTTCATACCTAAAAATTGCAATTGCATCTGTTGTTTCTGTAAGTGTAACGTAAACTGGGTTATGTGAACTAGCACTTACCCAATATGAGTGATCGTTTATAGAAGGGAAATTGTAACCACTTTGAATTTTAATTAAATCACCCCTCTCTGGGAATTTAATATTATCCTCATACCACTTTGATTGATCTGCAAGATCCTCGTTGGTAAAGATTGTTTCTGCATCGTCTGGAAATGCATCATCACTGTCAAGTATTCCATCCCCGTCACTATCTTGATCAATTGTATATTCTGCATCTACAATATGCTCTACACTTAATAAATCATTGCTAACATTTTTAGTAAATATTTTAAATTTATGAGTTCCGAGTGCAAGATCATTAATTAAAGTATAATATACAGTGTCACCGTTGGTTACTTCTGTATAAAGTGTAAGATTATTTAATTCACTATACGCATTTCTATTCACACTATGTGTTACTACAAATTTACTTTTTAATTGTTCTTGTGTTAAATCATCGTTGTCGTAATTCTCAATAATAGTTTGATTAGTTTGATCCCAGTCACTTCCATTGAATTTCCACATTAATTTTAAAGTAGCATTTCCACTTTTTTTACGTTCACTATTATATTCGGATTCATTTAATAACTTAGAATATAAACTTGAGTCGGTGACTCCAACAGGTACCCGTAAAGTTGGACTACCTATAATTTGCCACTTAGATCCTCTACTCAATAGATCCCCATCATATTCTACACCAAGATAACTAAATCTAAATTTATCGTTACGTTCAAGTGATTTTACAAATGCATAATAAACATGAGTACTATTTGTTAAACTTGGATTCGGTGAAATTGTGACACTCTTCCAGTTGGTAGGACTAAATACTGCCCAATCACTTAGTATTTCTATAACATCATATTCCTCCAATTCCTTATGTTCTAATTTTATAGTTTCATTTTTAAGATAACTTTCTTTGAAGGTGAAAGTTTTGTTGTGAGAAAAATATTCGTTTGCATCTAATACTCCGTCTTTATCAGTATCTTCCACCAAGTAAATCATAGATTCAACTGCACTTGATTCGTTTTCTGCATTGTCCATCGCAACTATTGATACTTTATATAAGTTATTAGATTCTAACTGAAAACTTATTCTTTGCGTTCTAACAATCGTTGGAGTTCCTACAACTTCATATTCATCATTGTCATTTGTATTTTCTAGCACAAAGTGATTTGCAATATGAGAACCCGATGCTTTGATGTTTATTTTTTTACTTAATGTACACCTCCACTTTGAAGCATTTGAAAACCAAGACCATGTATATTCATTGCTATTTGCAATGTTCGCAGTTGTAATTGGTGTGTATTCTGCTTGTTGTAATCCTATGTGTGTATTTGCAGTATCATTTTTTATTACCGAAACCACACGATACCGTGTACTAACATTTGATGTGCTTCCAAGTTGTGATTCGGTCAAAATACTAAATTTTGAACTCGCAAGACCAACAATTGTTCCTATTTCAGGATTCGTGGATTCAGTTGCAAATTCAGATATATTCTGCAATTCTATATTCTTATTTATTACAATACCATCTGCATTTTTAGAAAAAATATAACCAAAAATAGTTGTTTCATTAACCTCGGTGTTACTTGAAAGTTTAGTATATTTTAAAGACGATGTATCATAATAAATCGTATCATTTTCATTATATTCTTCTAAGTTTTCAATTAACTCAGAACTTAATACACTTACAAATTCATTTGAGTTTGACTTATAGTGTACACTCTTGCTTTGCCAATTCTCTCCATCTATTTTCAAATCCGTAATACTATTTGGTGCAGATGTATCTACTATTTTAACTTTTGAGGTTGCAGAATTTCCATACACTCCTTGGGTGTTTTTTGCTTTTACAATTATTTCGTAAGTTTCTCCCTCAACCGGAGAGTTGACACTAAATATATTATGTTTTAAGTTAAAGAAATTTTCTTGTCTAGTAACATTAGCAATACTTGTAATATTTACGATGACATCAAATTTTACATTATTTATTTGATTCCATGTCCAAACTAAAGGTTTTCTATGGTTCTCTTCACCCGAAAAATATTTAGTTACACGTATTAATTCACGTGATCCGTTTTCAAATGATTCTTCTAGGTATTCAATGTCAATATTTGCATCAAAATTCTTTGGGTCTACTTGAATTATATCTCCGTCAGAATTTATTGTATGTCTATTATTCACCACTGAAATAATTGGTGTAGTTGGTGTTGGTACATTTATTTCAAATTCTACATATCTAAAATCAGATTCACGATTCTCTAAAGGTGAATTCATTACAAACACTGCTTTTACTCCAAATCTATATTTTCCATTAATTAATGGTCGGTCATCGGCTGTCGTGAAAGTAATAACTGTATCTTGATCTAGAAAATCATATTCTCCAGAATCTGATGTTTGTGTTTGATCAACTAACTCACTCTCATAAATATCGTAAGCATCCGGATGTTCATCCCACATACTAGATTGTTCATTATACTCTTGAAATACTCCAACATATTTCCATTCTTTTATCGACCCACTATCTAATTCAGTTGGTGTATTCGCAATTGCAAATTTAAAACTCGGAAATAAATTATTTACACCTGATGTTATTCTATTATATGCTATAACAGGCATTAAACTCGGAGTCGATACCATGCTAGGTTCTTTTTGCAAAGCATTAAATTTCGCAGATGCTACCACCTCGGTATTTGGATCAACCGTAGTTAAATCAGTCGCAGGTATCTCAACCATTTCGGAAAAACCATACTCTTCGTTAAACACCATTACATAAAAATTATCATTCTGTTTATTGTAAATTTTATATATTTGGTTAGCATTTAAAGTAACAGATATACCTTCAATTTTGGTATATTTTTTTGCAGAAAAGTTTTCAATATCGGTATCATCGTCTTCCTCTGCAACAACATTATATGATTCCGTTGAGTTCATTTTAATATACGAACCAATTGGTAATGAATTATAGGTTGCGTATCTATCTTCTATCCAAGTATCGACATCCGCAGATTCCTCAATACTATTCTTTTTCAATAAAGTGTATTTTGTTGGTGAAATTGGTTTTTGATTTTCAGGATCTATTTTTAATTTAATTGCAAATCCTTTTTTTCCGATAAGTTTACCATAGTTTCCGTTTTTTGGTTTGTCGGTTGCACCTGAATAGTCGTATTTATTTCCATGATTTACCCAAACATAAATTTCGTTTACCAATCCACTTGTTTCATTTCTATCAACATGAAAAATAATTCCATATTTTTGAATATGTTGTTCATCTATCACCAAACTAGGATCAATAGTCTGATTGTGTTTGGCCGCACTTTTTAATTTGTATGTAGTTACTTTTTTTGTTGTTTTTTTATTTGGGTTTGCGTAATTGAAATCACTTTCACTATAATATTCCCAGTACTTATGTCTTGCCCTATTCTTCACACTTTGTGCTTTAGCATAGTAAGATGCACGGCACGACCAATCCCACCATACCGTATGGCATTTTGGTTTTTTTCCGGCATACCAATACCTCATATATGTGTTATATGTATTTACCTGTCGTAGGTAAAGGTTACGTCTCCATCCATGCCAGTTTCCTCCCCCATGATATAAAATCAATATGCTCATTTTAATTCATTCTCCATTTATAAATAATACCTTCCCCACGAACGATAATACCCATAAGAATAACGCCATCTTCCACGGGAATAAACATAATGATATCTACGCCTCCAAGTCCATGCTCTATTATAATACCAATAACCCCAACGATATCTCCACCATCTATGGTGAAAATACCAATTATTATATGTATTGGTATTATTTCTTCTACGATTATTTGTTGTGGTTGTTATTGTTTTAGTATTTGTTTCTATATACTTTCTATAACCCACAGAATACTCTTCGTAATTTATGTAATTCTGAGTATATGTACCTGATTTGTTTGTTCCTATTGGAGTTTGTGGTATCTTAAACTCAATAATATCTCCAGGTAAATATGTTACATTTGAATCCTCACTTACCGATGAAAAATAACTTTCTATTTGTTGCTCAGTATAATCATAATCCGCAAATTTATTTAAATACGATGCTATTGCATCTTCATCGTGTTCAAATGAATCAAGTGGTAATTCAATCGTAGGTGCTTTTGCATCAGCAATTGGTCTTTGTGATTGTGCAACGGTAATATCCTCATATTCACCGACATTAAATTTGGTTGGTAAATCTTTAAAATATCCTTTATTTGGAACTACTTCGTAATTTATTTCTTGCTCAAATTTTGTGTCAAATTGACTAGTTGCTACTACTTTTAATGTATATGTTCCAATTAAGTCATGGTTATCTAATTTTAATTCACCGGTTTGAGTGCTTGAATCTATTGTAACGATATGTTCAGTAGGATTTGCACGAGTCGCATCGGTTAAAGTAATCGTGATATTCGAAATAGGATTTATTACATTATCGTTTTTACTATCCTCAAGTTCTATTGGCAAAAACACAGAATCATTTTTCACCGTAAATACCAAATCTAAATTTTCTTCGTTTGTAATATATTGTTTAATTCCACTTATATCAACTCTTGGTTTAAACTCGGAAAACATTATAGGTTCTGATGATTGGGTTTCTCCGTATACATATTCACTGGCATCAAGAGTATATGGTGTTATCAAACAAATATGCATAAATCCTAGAAAGTGATTTCTTTGAACCAAAGATTTTAACTTTTCATCTGATTCATTGTATATACTATTTAAAATTCCCCAATCACCAACTTTTCTGTTTATATCTGGACGAGCTGCTTCGGAGGAAGTTACATATTCATCAAGAAAATCCTGCGATAATTCACGTTGATTATCAGATTTGTGCATTATTTCATCTTTATAACTTATTTCACGAAGATGTTCATCATCTTCTTCACCAACTTCTTCAACATAATATGATGTGTATTTATATAACAATCCTGGATCACCAGTTGTTTGTTCAACAGGATTATTAGTTTGCTCGGTTGCATACCAATCATCGTTTGGATCATTTGGAGTGTCGGTCAACCAAGTTTGAAAAAGTCTAAAAGTTTTTACTTCAGTTTTATATCCGTCTGCACCTTGTACAGGATCCCATGTCCAATAAAATGCATCGTTATCCTCATCTACAAAATTTCCTTTATCAGGTATAGGATTTATACAAATAAATTCAGGTCTTTCATTCCATACTACTTTTTCAAGTTCTCCATTTGCATTTTGTACCATTGTAGATGACCACATTTCATCTTCTTCTGCATCGTGAAAGAAATTATTTTGCGAAGGAATAAACATAGTCGGAGTATTTTTTACTCTTATGTTTCTGACATTTGCTAAATCATCATGAGTTGCATCCCATGAAACGTTATCCTCGGTTATAGTTTCATCGTAGTATTTTAAGTTTACAATCACATTGTAAGTTATACCACTTGGTACTCCTGATGTAGTAAGTGCATATTCAAGTGTATTATCATTTGCCTTATTATCATAAGATATAATCTCTTGGTGTTCCTCGGTTTCACCATTCATTATTTTTACTACAATAGATGTTGTTTTTCTTGCAGTTACATCTGGTATTGACCATGATAAAATTCCAAGATTATTTA